>JACXTT010001012.1_pt1 | contig 48128 bp, 40 predicted proteins | sample 9270951 | NCBI WGS metagenome assembly JACXTT01 (sample SAMN15532306, study PRJNA645909) | rock metagenome | isolation source: weathered quartz diorite | place: Puerto Rico | collected 2017-06-21 | reverse complement strand
CGGAACGGGAACCGATTTTTCGCTCGCCGCGGCTAGCGGGTCAAACTGCCCTTTGGGCGGCAACTGTTCAACTTCTGCGACTATTTCCGCAGGACAGACAGCCACCTATGACCTGCAAGTTTCTCCCTCGAACGGTTTCAATGGCACGGTGGCGCTTGCCTGCTCTGGCTCCCCCGGGAACTCAACTTGCACTGTTTCCCCAGCTTCCGTGCCGCCGACGGGCTCGACGAGCTACGCTTTCACAGTCACGGTAGGCAACACTTCAAATGTGATGCTCCTGCAACAGCGTCCTTTCCGCAGCATCTCAGGAATGCCGAATAGCTATGCACTCTTGCTTCTCCCCATGATGCTGTTGGCACTCATGGCATCGAAACCCGGCGCGGCAAATCGCCAGGCTCGCCTCATCCTCGTGCCGACGATGGCAGGGCTTTTCTTCTGCGTGCTGTTGTATAGCGTCGGCTGCGGCGGAGGTGGCGGAGGCGGTGGGCACCAGCCTCCGACGAACGCCGTGCTGAAGGTGACCGGCAGTTCCACCGGTGTGAATCGCTCCGTCAACTTGAATTTGACTGTGAATCACTAGCATCCTGCAAGACTGCTTCGTGACATCAGAAAGGGCGCAGCATGCTGCGCCCTTTCATGGGCCTGATCGCAGGGTCGCAAATTCAGTGTTCCAAACTGGCTGCCTGGTAGGTCCAGCCGGTTTCGATCACTTTTGGCTTCGAACTATCTCCCAACGTTAGGCCGCGCGGTACCGACCATGTTGTCCAGCATCCCCCTGCGAACACGCGGCTGTTGCTTCGGTCTTCACTGGAGCGGCCCCCCGGGATTCGCAAACGCTCGTTTTGCCGCTGCAGCTCTCGTCGATGACTCTCTGCAGCTGCGGCCTGAGAAATCGCGCGAGGTCGAGGATGAGCAGCGAGAAGACTTCCGGATCAGCTTGTTGTTCGATGAGCGTGAGCAAATCACTGAGACGGACGGTGCCGTCGGCGATGTCGTACAAACAAAACGCGTTGGCGAGCACGCGGCGCAGAGTGTTTAAATCGTCCGAAGATGCGCGAGCGGTTGAAACCCTCGACTGTCACCAAATTGTCACTAAAACCAATAAAAAAAGAACAAAAACTGAGCAACTCCAGAAAACAGAAATTGTCGCTATGTTACGGCTGGCAAAGGGATTTAGTTGAATTTTCTATCAGATAGCGAAGTGGCCTTTTCGCCTTAGCAAACCGCCGCCTTCAGCCTCTCGGCCACCTCTCCGGCGTTTGAGTCGAACAGTTTATCATCGAATGGCAAAAACTCCGCTGACCTTTTGGCAGCCGCGACACGATGCCTCAAGATTCGCGTGACCGGTAAAGTCGGAGATAGTGCCATACGGTAGTACTATCGCGGTACCATTGAGGAAGTTCAAGCCGGGTTGATATTCTGAAGCCTCTTCCACCCACCCTCAGGGCCTGATATGTGTCTCGACAAAGGCAGCAAACCATGGATGCAGAAAAGCTACGTGTCGCGCGGGAAAAGCTCACGCGCGTGTTCCGTTATCTAGAAGCCCTGAACGAGCACCGCAATCCGGCGAAACGCCAGCTTCGCGAACAGCCCTGGACTTTGTGGATGCGCGATCTTCCCGAACATTCGTCCATTCAACGAGGCGGTACAAAGGCAAGTGCTCTGAAGACGAAGGGCGCGAACGGCCAAGGGGCGGAAGACGCCGGCCCGAATTACGTTTTGAAAGTGCGGCGGCCACGCTTGACTCGCCCGCCTGAGCCGCCCGAGGAAATCGCCGCATGGTTGGAAGACGGATGGGACGATCCTGCGAACGCAATCGCTGTCGAAGAGAGCCAAGACGAGTCCGAGGATCGGCAAGAACCGAGGATTGTGAAGTTCGACGACGATCCAGCACGGACGGCGAGTTTGCAACGTTGGAAACTTCTGCGCGATGAGTGGGTGAAAGCGGAAAAACCGGCTCGCGCGGCGATGAAAATCTTCGAGATGTTTTATGGGCTTTATGGCCGCATCGAGCGTGAAGCGGAGCGCGTGGAGCTCATTTTGGGAGATGGAATCCTGAGTTGGCAGCGCGCGGAGGGTGGCACCTACCATCCGATTCTGCTGCAGCGACTGCAATTGCAGTTTGACGCTTCCGTTCCTGAATTCACGCTTTCGGAAGCGGACCATCCCGTTGAACTTTACTCTGCGTTGTTCCAATCGATGGCGGATGTCGATGGACGCGCGATCGGGCGATGCCGGGAGGAATTAGAGGAGGGCGGCTTCCATCCGCTGATCAACGGCTCCACTTCCGAGTTTCTGAAACGGCTGGTTGTGCAGCTGTCCCCGCGAGGAGAATTTCTCGAAGCGCAAGCTCCGAATAAGGAAGCGAGCGACCCGTGTATTGGGCGCGATCCTGTGCTCTTCCTTCGCGCGCGGACGTTGGGATTTGCCGCCGCGATTGAGGGTATCCTCGCAGACTTGCGCACGCGCGAAGATTTGCCGTGGTCACTTCTGAACATCGTGGGAGAAGAGTCGCCGATTGCCGAGCCTGAAGATGGCGTGTCGCTTGCGAGCGCCAATCGTGTGGATGGAAACGTGCTGCTGAGCAAACCGGCGAACCCGGAGCAGATTCGAATTGCGCAGCAGCTGAAGGAGCATGGAGGAGTTTTGGTACAGGGCCCTCCGGGCACGGGAAAAACGCACACCATCGGCAATCTCGTCGGCCATTTGCTGGCGCAAGGCAAGAGCGTGTTGGTCACAAGCCACACGACCAAAGCCCTGCGGATGGTGCGTCATCACATCGTTCCCGAGTTACGCCCTTTGTGCGTGAGTGTGCTCGAAAGCGATCTGGACAGCCGCAAACAGCTCGAAAGCGCCGTTGGGTCCATCGCAGAGAAACTCTCGCGCGCTGACGCGGTCTCGCTCGAAATGGAGGCTAGGAAACTCGAGACAGAGCGCCACGATCTGCTGAAGAAGCTGGACGAAATCCGAAACGAGTTTGCAGAGGCTCGCGCGGACGAGTACCGGGAGATTGCGATCGGTGGAAGGTCCTGGGCGCCCGCCGATGCTGCACGGCAAGTAGTGCGGGAAAAAGATGCGCACGGCTGGATCCCTGGTCCGGTCGCGGCCGTTGCGCCGTTGCCTCTCTGGGCCGGTGAGCTGGCCGATCTCTACCGTACCGGCGTCTCGATTTCCCGAGAAGACGAGAATGAACTTTCGGGTCATCTTCCGGAATTGAACGATCTGCCACGAGCAGAAGAGTTCGAAGCCAGCGTCAGCGAGCGCAATCGCCTTGGCATGGAAGACCTCGATTTGCGCTCCGACTTGTGGGAATCAGGCGCGGTGCAGGGCTCGCCGGAAGAAATAGCAGGATTGTCTGCGACTCTTGCTCAGGCGGTCGAGCCTCTTTCTGGCAAGGATAAGTGGAAACTTGCGGCAGTTTATGCGGGCAAATATGGCGATGTGCACAGGCGACCGTGGGATGAACTCGTGACCTTGGTGCGGCTGGTTCATCGCGAAGCAGCGAACGCGCAGGAATCGTTCGTCAGGTACGGCCCGGAGGCCCAGGGCACTTCGGCTGCCAAAGAGCAGGAACATAGTGCCGCGGAAATCCTTGCGCACCTGGAGGATGGCGGCAAGCTTGGTTCCCTGACATTGTTCACGCACAAGTCGTGGAGCCAATTCATCGAACGTACGAAGGTGAACCGCGCGCGCCCTCGTTTGCCGGAACATTTTGAGGCGCTGCGCCAGTTCTTCCGGCTCAAGGGACTTCGCGAGGATCTAGGTGCGCGGTGGGACCGTCAGGTGGCGATTCTCGGAGCTGCGCATTCCAGTGAAATGGGCAACGAGATCGAGAAAACCCTGATGCAGTATTGTGATTCAATCGAAGCGTGCCTGGACTGGAAAAAAAACATCTGGCTTCCGTTGCAGCAGCAGCTCGAAGACATTGGGTTTCGTTGGGAGAAGTTTCTAGCGGAGCAGCCCGCAGTTGTTGGTCCGGAGGGCGAGTTGGCACGTATTCACATCGCGGTGACGGACGCGCTGATGCCAATTCTAGATTCCCGCTTCAAGAAGTTGCGGCTGCTACAACTTGAGGAAGAGTTTCGGGATCTCAAGAGCCGGCTAAAACTTGTGGCGCGAGTAGGGAAGGGTTCCAAAGTCATCGGGCTGATTCTTTCTGGTGTGACTGACGAGAATCCCAATCGCTATCGCGAAGCATACGAACGCCTGTTGGAGCTAAAGAGCAAGCAAGCAGACCTCGATTTGCGCCGGGCGTTGCTGGGGAAACTTGAAACCGCTGCACCTGCTTGGGCCGGGGCGATTCGCAATCGCACGGGTGTGCATGGACGAGGCGAGCCGCCGCGGGATGCGGCGTCGGCCTGGACGTGGCGCCAGCTCAACGATGAACTGGATCGCCGCGCAGCCGTCTCGCTGGAAACCCTGCAGGCGAAGAGTGAAAAACTACGAGAACAACTGCGACACGCGACGGTTGAGCTGATTGACAAGCGCGCCTGGGGCTCGCAAGCGCGCCGCACTTCCTCGAAACAGAGGCAAGCCCTAGTCGGTTGGCTCGACACAATTCGTCGCATCGGCAAAGGTCATGGCATCCGTGTGTCTCTCTTGCGCCGGGAAGCCGCGAGGAAAATGACGGAATGCCGGGGGGCAGTTCCCGTCTGGGTCATGCCGCTTTCCCGAGTTGTCGAAAACTTTGATCCGCGAGAGACACGGTTTGACGTTGTCATCATTGACGAAGCCAGCCAAAGCGATGTGATGGCTTTGGTGGCTCTGTATTTGGGCAAGACGGTCCTTGTCGTAGGCGACCATGAGCAAGTGAGCCCGTCCGCCGTCGGGCAGGATTTGGGCGTGATTCAGAACCTGATTTTCCAATATCTTCGCGGGGTTCCGAACTCCGACCTCTACGACGGACAAATCTCGATCTACGATCTCGCACGGCAGTCGTTCGGCGGAACGACGTGTCTAGTGGAGCATTTCCGCTGCGTGCCGGAGATCATTCAGTTCAGCAACATGATTTCTTACGACGGACGCATCAAGCCTTTGCGTGACGCGAGCCGCGTGCACCTGCGTCCGCACACGATTGCGCATCGCGTGTCCGGTTCCAGCCGGGACGGCAAGATCAACCGCCAGGAAGCCCAGACTATCGCTTCTCTCTTTGCGGCCGCGATAGAGCAACCTGAGTATCGCAAGAATGATGCGGGCCAGCCTCTGAGCTTCGGCGTGGTTTCCTTGGTTGGAGACGAACAAGCCATCGAAATTGACAACCTTATTCGCGCCCGCGTCTCGCCGGATCGCTACGAGCTGCATCGCGTGCTCTGCGGCAACGCTGCGCAATTCCAAGGCGATGAACGTGATGTCGTATTCATCTCGCTGGTGGACACGGCCGAGCGGGGCGCGCTGTCGTTGCGCGATCAGGAGCTTTTCAAGCAGCGCTTCAACGTTGCCGCCAGTCGCGCCCGGGACCAGATGTGGATCGTGCATTCGCTCAGCCCCCATAATGATTTGAAAGCCGACGACCTACGGAGACAACTGATCGAGCATGCGGAAGACCCGGCTCGTTTGATGCGCGCCCTCGAAGAAAAGCAAAAGAGGGAGCAATCGGGCTTCGAACGTGAAGTGATGAAACGCCTTGCGGCGGCGGGGTATCGTGTCACGTCCCACTGGAAAATCGGAACGTTCCGAATTGATCTTGTGGTGGAAAGCGACGGCAAGCGCCTGGCGATCGAATGTGACGGAGATCGCTATCAGCCGGTTGAGAAGCTGCCTGAGGACATGGAGCGACAATCCGTGCTCGAACGAATGGGCTGGATTTTCACGCGCATCCGCAGTTCGGAATTCTTACGAAATCCCGCCCGTGCCATGAAGCCCGTTTTCGAAAAACTTGAAACGTTGGAAATCCCGCCCGTTAGCAAGGAGAAACAGACTGAGGATGGACCGACTTCGCACGAGGTAGTTGACCGCGTCATCCGGCGCGCGGAGGAGCTCCGGAAAAACTGGTCGAAGCCGAATGATCACAGTACCCGCTCGCCGGCGCGGACATCGGCCGCGGCCACGGTCTGACCCGGAACTTGCGCCCGGATAGGGGCGAAATCGGCCATACTCATGGCCCGCCCTCTTCGATTGCTTGAAATTGAGACGGGAGAGCAGTTTTTCGTACCTGTTTCGGCTGACGGAATGGCCCGTACCCGCGTCCAATAGGATTGTCGGCTGTGGCAGCTGCCGGGCTGGGGCGGGTGTAATCCTGTGGTTCCATTTCGTCCAAATTGTTTCTAAAATGGGGTGCACTAATCCCCGGAACGGCTGGGTACATCCTCTCGCCAAGGGCAGAGCGTACTGGAACCCCATCGCGCTGCCGCGTAGCGGTCCCCTATCGGCGAAACATTTCGCGACTCTAAGCCGTATCTAAAGTGGGGTAACCAGGCAGGAATCGAAACGTGTCCCTGGCAAGGTGTCCGACCGCAAAGTGCGCGGAATGCCAAGAAAGTCTGACACTATTTGTGACTAAGCGAGGAAGGTCAGAATGAAGACGTGGCACAAAGTTGTTATCGGCGGAGTTGTAGTAGTAGCCATCGGCGGAGCCGTGCTTTACAGCATAAACGCCGCCAATAAGGGCGTGGTGACGGTGCAGACGGCGAAGGTTGCAAAGCAAGATAGTCTGGTTTCGATCGTAACGGCTTCCGGAGAGATCAAGCCGACGACGTACACCAATATGCAGGCGCAAGGATTTGGCAGAATCACAGCGATTCTGGTGAAGGAAGGCGACCATATCAAGAAGGGCGACAAGCTGTTGTTACAGGAAAACATTCAGGCGAATGCGGATGTGGCGGCGCAATCGGCGGCAATGACTTCCGCCGAATCGGGAATTCAAGCTGCGGATGCGAGCTACAAGTCGGCCCAGGCGGATTTGCTGCTGCAAAAGGCGAATCTGGAGAAAGCAAAGCTGGATTACGAGCGAGGTTCGGGACTCTACAAAGACGGACTGATCCCAAAGCAGGACTACGACCAGCGGAAAACGGCGTACGACGCGGCGGTGGCTTCAGTAGAATCCGCCAATGCACGCGTGTTGCAGTTGAAAGCGCAGATGAGCCAATCGCGCGCCACGCTGGACCAGAGCAAAGCAGTGCTGACGCGCACGCGGGACGTCTTGAACAAGACGACATACACTTCGCCTATTGACGGCATCGTGAGCTATCTTCCGGTGCGGCTAGGCGAGTATGTCGTGCCCGGAATCCAGAATTCGAACGGCAGCTTCTTGATGACGCTGTCCGACATGTCCGTCGTCACCGCGGAAGTAAAAGTGGATGAGACTGATATTGTGAACGTGCGGATGGGGCAAGACGCCGACGTGACGATTGACGCAGTTCCGGGGAAAACCTTCCACGGCAAAGTGACGGAAATCGGTTCGCAAGCTGTGTTGCGCAGTTCGGGTCTTGCAACGACACAGACAACAACGAGCACGCAGGAAGCGAAAGATTTCAAGGTGGTGGTTACGTTGGATAGCCCGCCGGAGAATTTGCGGCCAGGACTTTCCACAACCGCAAAGATCAAGACTGCCGAGAAAAAGGGTGTGGTAGCGATTCCGATTCAAGCGCTCGCCGTTCGTTCGCGGAAGGATTTGGAAGAAGCGGCGAAGAACGCGAAGGATCAGAAGGGCGGCGGGTCAAGCGTTTCGCTCGCGGCGCCACCTCCCGCAGCGCCAAGCGATCCGAAGAAGGATGAAGTGCAGGGCGTTTTCGTCGTGAACGGGAAGAAAGCGGAATTCCGCCACGTGGATACGGGCATTTCCGGCGTGACGGATATTGAAGTCACAAAGGGATTGCAGCCGGGTGATGAGATAGTCGTCGGGAGTTACAAAGCGCTGCGAACTCTGAAGCCCAACGCGCAAATCAAAGTAGATAACAGTGCACCAAAGAAGACGGACGATCAACAAAGCTAGGAGAGAGCATGCCCGTGGAGACCATGTCAACGGAGTCTTACAGCCAGGAGCTTGTTGATTCTGGTGTAGTCATCAAGACCGAAGGCTTAACAAAGGTTTACGAGATGGGTGCGGAGCAGGTGCACGCGCTGAGCGGCATCGATCTCGAAATTCACAAAGGCGAATACGTCGCGATCATGGGGCCGTCAGGTTCCGGCAAGTCTACACTGATGAACCTAATCGGATGCCTAGACTCGCCGAGTTCCGGGAAGTATTGGCTTGCGGGCCGGCTCGTGAGCGAATTGGACGACGATGAACTGGCGTACATTAGGAACAAGGAAATCGGTTTCGTCTTTCAGACGTTCAATCTTTTGCCGCGTGCGACAGCGCTCCACAATGTCGAGCTGCCGCTGATTTACAATGGCACGCCGGCTGAAGAGCGCATCGAAAAAGCAAAGAAAGCTTTGGAGCGTGTGGACCTCTCGGACCGCATGACTCACAAGCCGAATGAGCTTTCGGGCGGTCAGAGGCAGCGCGTGGCGATTGCTCGCGCGCTTGTGAATTCGCCTTCGATTGTGCTTGCGGACGAGCCGACCGGAAACCTCGATTCGAAAACCGGCGAGGAAATCATGGGGCTCTTCAAGAATCTGCACAGTCAGGGGAATACCATTATTCTTGTCACGCACGAGCATGACATTGCGCAGAACGCGCACCGCATAATCCACATCCGCGACGGAAAAATCGCTTCGGACGAAACTATAAAGAAGTAAACCTAAGCACATGCCAATTCTTCTCGACCCGGGTTTACGGGAACACCAGAATTCTGTTCGCGTAGTGGCCCTGATTGACGAATTGCGAAGCGGCGCCCCCAGCTTTGTTTGCGGCGCTTCTGGAACGCTTACAAGTGGTTGTGAATCGCCCCGCCGATTTCAGAATCGGCGCCGCGTTCCGTCGAGCTCAAGTACGTGTGCGAGATCCGATCGTGCCAGGTCAGTTCATCCTCATCCCACATTGCCCAGAGAAAACCGAGGAAAAATGTGGCCGCAGAGAGAATGTAGCCGGCCGCTCGCAAGAGCAGTCTTCGCGGGGCCGGTGGCTCTCCGGAAAAATCGACAACCTGCAATCCACGCAGCATCATGCCGGGCGTTGTGCCACCAAACACCGTGAAGAGAGCAAAATACTGAAGATAGACAATGGCGAACGCGATGGTGTAGACCGCTGCGCTCATTTTGCTGAACGTAAACTGACCGCCGAGGGAACCAAAAAGGGCTAAAAAGCCGCCGTATGCAAACAACAGACAAGCCGCGTCGATTAACGCGGCAAGTCGGCGTTCGTCCATGGACGCAACGGGATAAAGACCGGACTGCTGCTCAACAGGAATCGCCGAATCATTAGTCGGCTCACCCTTTGACAGATCGGGAGGCAAAGAGACGTCAATGAACATCTCTCCGTCCTCTTTGCGTTTGGAAGGCGCGCAGCGCCCTATCGCGATTGTGAAGGAGAAATCTTCATCGGCAGCGGCCTCGGGGCGCTGTTCCGCGACGGCGATTTGTGCCGCTATCGGGGGCGGATCTGCGTGTTCGAAGGTGAATTGAGATTGATCCTCGTTAGGCGAGGACTTTCGCCGCCGCGCGCGATAAGACGCTAGCCGCTCGGAAAGCTCACTGCGCCAGGCGCTTTCGCCTCTGGCGTTCGGGCCCATACGCGAAGCGCGTGGATAAACTTCGCCGCCAGGTTGCCGGCTTCCCGAAGGAAGAGTCGATTCGCAAAAGCTGCATATCCGTACGTTTGAGGGCAGTACGGCGCCACACTGCAAGCATGTTTTTGTCACCGGTGCGTTTTGCGCTGCGGACGCATGCACTCCGGCGAGGAGTGATCCAGACGTAGGATAGCACAACAAGGAAGAAGGATGTCAGAAATTGTGATTTGTGCTGCGAAAAAGACAGGAGGAACTACGGAGGCAGAGTAGGAGAAGTCTGCTCAACCACCCATTTGTTGAGCAAAAAGGTTGCGACTGAACGCAATACGCCTACCGAGCACCACGGCAACGAAGTGCGTGCACTGCCCGCGCTCTGTCGAGGCCCATCGTTCAAGTGATGGCACCACCTTGGCCACCGTTGACCGAATGACTCCAAGCATGCGGAAATAGGTGCGAATCAAGCTAATTTCGCCGCGCTCTTCAGGGCGCTCAGGACAGAGCTGCAAAAGCTGCAGAACTCGTGCGAATTCCTCTTCCGTAGCCGGGCGGGCCATGCCGGTCACTTCCTGAACTTCCTGAGAAATCTGTTCACGAACCGACGCGGCGATCAGCGAGCGGCAATAAGAAACGAAAAATTGCAGCAGCAAAATGACCGAGCAAACGAGAATAAATGCGGCCATCATCGAATCACCGCCAGACGAGCTGGCGCGAGGCGCGCATCTTCAGGAATTCGCAAGAAAGCATAGGCCCACGCCGCCGGCAGGAAGCAACCGAACAGCGGAGGAAGATACTGGAGGACCGAATTCATGGAGGGATACAAGTTACGGAGCGCATAATTCGCTGCAAAAAGGCTGAAATAGACACCCAAAGACAAGACCAGTTGAATTAGCCGCGTGCGCGTTTCGCGCAACTTCAAGACTGCGCCCCACAAAACGTACGTCAAAACCAATCCGACGAAATAAAGGTTCTGCGAGAGCTCAACAACGAAGTGCGTAACTAATTTTGCCTGCGACTGATTTACCACAGCGTAGGAAAACAACGCAGTACCGCCCAGGAGCAGCACTGCGCCCAATTTCACGTATTGTTCGGCGTGCATTTCGCTAAACACGCTCGAGAAAAGACTGGCCAAAGCGAAATAGAGGAAGATCGTAAGGAGGGCGTCCGTGTAGTAGTAGAAATAGACGTACTGGAAGGAGCGGAGGCCATACTCCTGAAGAATCTCAAAGCGGACAACACTCACGACAACCGAAGTTGCCATGTAAACATTGAGGAAAACATACTTTCGGAAGGCGCCGCGCTTGATCGCGCACACCACTACGGCCGCTTCAAGGAGCGTACAGAGGGACCAGATAACGTATTCTACTAGACCAGGCACGCGATTTCCGATCTGCGCCGCCCTGGTCTTGCCCCGCGTGGTTCAGTTACTTACTTCCGCGGTCACTACTTCCAGGGCGTCGGTGGTACGGGTGCTCCGCCATTCTTCCACGGTGTCGGGGGAACCGGAGCTCCTCCGTTCTTCCACGGCGTCGGCGGGACAGGTGCTCCACCATTCGCCATGATCACTGCGCCGTTATCCTGCGCCTGCGCAGTGACGACCGTCTTCAGGCTCATTGCTCCCACCAGGATAAGCATGGCGAGAAGAACAACCGTGAGTTTGCGTGACATTAGGTGCCTCCGAGGGAAAACAACAACCCGGAGGTACTCTATCTATAAATACACTAATGTCAAGCAGCTCTTGGAACGAGCCTGTGTCAATACAGTACACGGAACCAGGGTAGCACCTTTCGCCCGGGCTTCGCCTGCCAGCGAGCCCACCTGATTCGTGACCAGCAACACAGTACGGTTCGGCACGTTGTGTGAGCAACAGTACAGTGGTACCAAAAAACTTAGTACCAAAGGGTGATCATTTCGCCGCATTCGCTGTTGCGGACCCAGCCTCTCGCTCAAACTGCATGCACTGCTTGACGAGAATGAGGCGGAATCCGTAGCATTGAGAGTTCACCCATGCCGGCGTAGCTCAGTGGTAGAGCGAGGGTCTCATAATCCCTAGGCCGTGGGTTCGATTCCCCCCGCCGGCACCATAATTCCCTTATTACTTTCCCAAGTAACTACTCCCGGCTTTGCCCGACACAACCCGCTGTGCAAGACTACGCACCGCTTCAATGACATCTCAGACAAATAGTGACGGTTCAGGTCGTGGTGTTACACGCTTTGACCGGGCGGCCGTATTTGCAAATGAACGAGCTGGACACGGCAAAGTCCAACGATTGCTTCCCTTCGTTGAGCAGTGCTTCCGCAAACATGGGATTTTGGCTCAGATTCGAACGACCTCGAATTCGAACGAACTGGAACCTCGCGCAGAGGAAGCGATTCGGGATGGCACGCGATTGTTGTTTGCCGCCGGGGGTGACGGAACGCTGCAAGGGCTCGTTAACGTGTCTTTTGGCTACGACGTAGTGCTAGGTGTGATCCCCACGGGAGGCGGAAACGATTTTGCGCGCGCCTTGGGCCTTCCGCGTGAGCCCCTGGCGGCTCTCCGCGCAGCCCTGAGCGGGGAACCGCGCCTTGTGGATGTAGCAAGAGTGCGAACAAGCGACGGTCACCAGCGACTGTTTCTCGGGGGAGGCGGCGTAGGCCTTGACGCAGACACAGCGCAATTTGCAGGTGACCGCTATGGGAATTGGCCGGGACGGTTACGTTATCTCGCTGCCGCAATCCGAGCGTACACAGGGTACAAGCCGCGGCGTGTACGAGTTACGATCGAGTCTTCAAACGAATTATCCGCTTGGCAGAATTGCGTTTTAGCGTGCGCTTTGAACACGCCTACTTTTGGCGCCGGCATCCGGCTTGTCCCCAACGCACAAATAAACGATGGAGTACTGGATTTTGCTTTTCTTGAAGAACTTGGCTTTGGGCGTTTGCTGAGCATTTTGCCGCGGCTTGCGCTGCAGGGAACGCTCAACCTTCCGGCACTGCGTACACTGCAATTCCACAAATTATGGCTGGAAACCGAGCCGCCTGCCTATTTTCAAGGGGATGGTGAATTGCTCGGAATTACGCCCCTAGAAATCGAAGTGCTTCCCGCCGCAATGAAGTTTCTCGCGCCGAAAATCACGCACGCTTAGTCTTTCTTCTTGTCGAGTTTCAAGGTCAGCACAATCTCTTTTCGATTGTCAAAACTCGAGACCTGGCGCGTCGGCGACTTCGCGCCGTCTTTTTCCGCGTGCACTTCATAGTCGGCGTTCGGATCTAGGCCGCTGAAACGGAATAAACCCTCGTTGTCAGCAATGTAGCTGCGCACCTGGTTGTTCCGGAGGTTCTTCAAAAACACCACGCCACCTTGCACGGGCGACTCGCCCTTATCTACCACGACGCCGCGGACGGTCCGCAATTGCGATTCTTTCTTTGAATCCTGTGCCTGCGCCGCAACTGCAAAAATTAGCAGCGCCAGAAATAGAAATGCACCCACACGGCGTTTCATGACGGTTTGCTCCCTTCGCGTTCCATGTGAAACACCACGTCCTGAATCCTCTCACTTCCAGTCGCGTCTACGGACGTTTTTTGTTCCTTACAGCCTTTCGCGTCCACGACAACTTCGTATTGCGCCCCCTGCACCACGCGAATCGCAAACTCTCCCCGTGAATTAGCTACGTCCCGCCAGTGAAAGGATTTGTCGCCCGCTTTCCGAATGCGAATTCGCGCGCCAGCGAAGCTGAGTCCTTCCTGAGTGAACACGGTTCCTTTGATCAGGAAATCGTGCTGGTGCCGCGAAGATGATTTTCTCTTATTGGACGACTCTGTTACCGCTGGCGGTGCTGACGGTGTCGTTTCTGGCGCTGGAGCAGGAGGTTGTTGCAATTGCGCGAAAGCCTGGGTGGGCAGCAAAAGTACTGCCAAGCCGAAGATAGAAATCCACCGCCGGCTGCGCATAAAGGGCTCCAATAGCTTAGATGGTATTTGGGGACCAGATGATGCTCCGCGTTCGATGACCGTTCCGCTCACTCTTCGTCTTCTTCTTCCTCATCATCTTCGTCATCATCATCGCCATCGTTATCGCCTTCGGAAAGGTCTTCTTCGCCCTCTTCATCCTCTTCCACTTCGTCATCATCCGAGATGACGTTTACGTGCACAGGATGAGTCTGCGTGACTTCCATCTCCGCCTCGCACTCCGGGCAGCTCAGGATCTCTCCCTCTTCCACTTCGTCTTCATCCACATCCAATTCGGCAGCACAATCAGGGCAGCGGATCACGGCCACTTCCTCCGTAGTGAGTTTCCCCGGTTGGGCGTCACGCACCGCGCGGCTCCCACCATTCAGCGTATTATATACCGCGCAAGGGCAAGTCAAATCCAGACCCCCTCGCTCTTCTTCAGCCCTTAACCAGGAGTTCACTGTCTCTTCAAAAATGACTTCGCCGCGCGAATATCCGGAACGTCCGATTGTCGGCGTTGGCGGCGTGCTCATTGAAAATGGCAAGGCGCTGCTTATCCGCCGCGGGTCGGAGCCGTTGCTCGGCCAGTGGTCCATCCCGGGCGGAACCCTGGAGCTTGGTGAAACCATCCTGGAAGGCGTTGCGCGCGAATTGCTTGAGGAAACGGGAATTGTAGTGCGTGTTCTGGACTTGATTGAAGTTTTCGAGCGTATCAATCCGTATTCGCCGCCAGAGTCCCGGAGCGCGGCGCCACGTCCGCGGTTTCACTTTGTGATCGTGGATCATCTCTGCGAAAAGATCAGCGGCGAAGCCAAAGTCGGCGGCGACGCCGTGGACATTGCCTATGTGGCGGAGGATGAACTTCCGAAGTACCAGCTGACGGAAGCCGCTACGCGTGTTCTGCGCAAGGCGTTTGCAATGGATCGAGCGCGCCGCTTGGATGTAGGCAAGCAGAGCTAATACTTCACCGTTTGGCGATCTCGATGCCGCCGTTGGAGTTGGCTAGATCCAGCGCGCATGCACCGTTGCCAATCGTTCCATTCAAAACGTCAGAGCCCATCGTTCCCGTGGAAGTGATAGGAAGGTCCGAAGAAATTTTTCCAAACGATGTTCGCGCTGTAACACGATAACCGCCATTCGCCGGGAGCCTCACGAGGATGTGCGAAAAAGAGGTCTTCAGCGAAATGTCCCTGCATGCATCGCTTGCGGTTGTGACTTCAATCGCGCCGTTCTGATTGTCCACGCGAATTTTTCCGCCAATTCCGCTGAGGTTCACTCCGCTGAAGGACGTTCCTACGGATGCATCTCCTCTGACGTCCATTGCTGTGACCGAGCCATTCGTGTCCTGCACCGTGAGATTGCCCTTTATGTTTCTGACGTCCACGGATCCAAAGCTGGTTTTGGCAAACAGGTCGCCGTCCACACCATTCGCTTGGATGTTTCCGTTTCCCGTGACGAGATTTGTTGCTTTGTAGAGATTCATCGCCTCAATTCGCCCGAACGACGTCCGGATGGTCGAAGTGCCGTGAATCTCGTGCGCGATCACTTGTCCGTTGTTGTCTTCCACCGTCAGTGTGCCCCCGACTCGCTGCACATTCATTTCGCCAAAAGTTGTGGCAAGTTCAGCGTTGCCCGTTACATCGGAGACTTCCACCTTCGCATTGCCGTTGCGCACGTTCAAATTTCCGTTGATGGATCGAGCGGTTACATTTCCAAAGGAATTGGTCACAGTCGCGCCGCCGCTTACGTTGGTAATTTCTACGTTTCCATTGCCTCCAGAGATTGTCGCCGGGCCGCTCAGTTGCGTTGCCGTAATGTTTCCGAAGCGGTTCTTGACGTCGATTGTTCCTTTGACATTCGAAAGCTCTACTTCCCCGTTGTTGTTCACGACAGTGCAGTTTCCGTTGGCATTGTTAATTTCAATCCGGCCGAACGCGTTTGTGATTTTCGTCTGGCCCGCGTCGCGGACCATGATTGAACCGTGGGCGTTTTCGACACGCGCCCATCCGTGCACACCGGAAGTTTCCACGTTTCCAAAGTCGTTGTGCACCCACAGCGGAGCATCTACTGGCAACGTCACGTCATAATCCACCGAATACGACGTTTTTTTCCATTGGATCCGCAATACGTACTTGGGATGATCGTCCGGATAGATTGTCTTTACGTGTACGCCGTCGCTCGCCTGCTGCACGTCAATCTGAATCTTGTCGAGGAATTCTTGCGCGTCCTCCTTCGATTTTCCTTGCACGCGAATGTTTGCGGTGATCTTCACGTCGTGCCCGCTTCCGCCGGTCACGTGGACATTTCCAAAGCGGTTGTCGAGGCTCAAGCCCTGATTGCCGGTCAGCGGCAAGGTCTTTTCGAACGTCCGCTGCACTTGGTCTTCGGAGCTGTTCGCTGCGCGCGCTCCGGTGGCTACGCACAGGAACGATCCCGCAAGTGCCAGCACACGCCACGCGCGCATTCCCCGATTCCACTCCACTGTCCCCTCCGTCATCGCTTTGCCTCCAAAACTTCTTGCAGCGTCTCCTGCTTTTCCTGATACATGGCCAGCAACTGCCGCCGCAGGTGCGCGTTCGCGGGATTTTGGCCCGCTTCTTCTCGCAGCTCGGCAATTGCGTTGTCCAACACCAAAAGTTTTTCGCGGTAACTTGCCATCAACGGCGTCGCCGGCGCATCCAGTTGCGATCTCGCTTGGGCATCCAGCTTGTCGATCGCCTTTTCGTATGCAGCCTCAGCGCGCTCGACTTCGCTGACTGCATTGCCTTGCAAAAACACGCCAATGGTCGGGCTCTTCGGTTGCCAAGGCTTCATCCAGATCACAGTGCCCGACACAACAATCAACAATGCAAGCGCTACCGCTGTCTGCCATTGGAGTCCTGTCATTCCCCACGAATTCAGCCATGCCCGCACGCGCGAAGGCTTTTCCTCCATCTGTTCCACAAGGCCGCGCTCAATCTTTGCCCAAAGATACGGCGTATCCCATTCCTGCCGAAGCTCTCCTGCCGCCGTGGACATGCTCTTCCAAATGCGAAGTTCTTGGCCGCACTCCGCGCAATATGCAGCGTGCACTTCCAGCGCCGCCCATTCTTCGGCGCTGCCGTCCATGAAAATTCGTTCGCGATCTATGCATGTCACATTCATATCGTTCACCGTACCTGCGCCGATTGGCTGCGCGGCGGTTCCAGCATTGCCCGCAGATTTCTCTTCGCTTGAAATAATGTGTTCTTCGAAGCTGTTTCGGTAATTTCGAGCATTCCCGCGATTTCCGCGTGCCGGAATCCTTCCACCTCATAAAGCAGAAAAACCTGGCGTTGATGATGCGTAAGCTGCGCGAGTGCACGCTCGAGCGCCAGCTTTAGCGAAGGATGAGAGCCCGGCGCCCGCTGCTCCGGCATCGGAGATTCTTCCGTGCCCTCGTTCGCGACTTCTTTTTTGCGCATTCGGCTGCGCCGCGCGTCGTAGCACGTGTTAATCAGGATTCGAAATGTCCACGTCACAAAACTCGACCGGCCGCGAAAGGTGCCAATGCTTCGTTGCACTTTCAAAAAAGTTTCTTGTACCGCGTCTTCGGCGTCGGTTGTGCTTCCCAGCAAATTTCGCGCGATGCTCTTCATCCGCCTTCCGTGCAATGAATAAAGCCGCTCATAGCCGTGCAACTGGCCCGCCTGACAAGCCGCGGCCAGTTCCAAATCTTCCTGATGCACTTCGCGCACTGCCGGCGTCAGGCCGCCTGCTGGATTTTCCGAAGCTTCCACTCGCGTCCCCCGCTGGCGCTCCTCGCTGGAGATTCTAGCCTTCCAGGGCAGCGCAAGTCCCATCGTTGCCATACCTCGCTCCTGAGGTATAGACGACGCGAAACCGCGAAATGTCAGAATTGGGAAGCGCGCAGGAGCCTCTCGTAAGCGATTGATTGTAGGCAGGTTAACGCGAAGCTCGAGAGGGTGCTTCAGGAGAGAGGCCTAAACTTGGATAGATCTTCCATGGAAAGGGGCCGTTTTCGTGGTCGATCACTATGGTCGCTCCTTCTCCTCCGCACTCCAAAGCTTGTTCGTTTAGCTCACGATATCTTTCGGGAGTGCGCCGCGCGTCCTCTCGCGCTGATGAAATTCCCGCACAGCCGCGGCGAGATCACCCGTTGTGAAATCCGGCCAGCGCTTTTCCACAAATACAAATTCCGCAAAGGCACATTCCCACAGCAGAAAATCGGAGAGCCGCCGCTCTCCGCCGGTTCGAATGAGCAGATCGACCTCCGTCGAGCCACCGTGCAAAACTTCGGACAAAACATCCGAAAATGCCTCCGGCGAGAGCTGCGTCACTTTGTAGAAGCGGCAAGCAGCAAGATATATCGCTTCGCGCGCCGAATAATCGATCGCAAGACGAAGATGCAGTTGCTTGCCCTTGGCTGTTAGAGCTTCCGCCTCGACGATGGCTTCGCGGAGCGTTGCCGGAATCCGGTCGCGCCGCCCGATTACGCTCAAGCGAACACCTTCGTCCACACAACGCGAAGTTTCCGCGAGCAAATACTCGTGCAGCAAACGCAGAATCGCGTTTACTTCATGTATCGGCCGCTTCCAGTTCGCCGACGAAAGCGCGAAGAGAGTCAGTGTGTGAATTCCAAGCGAGGGTGCGGCCTCAATCACCCCGCGTGCCGCTTCCGCCCCCGCGCGATGACCCGCCGAACGCGGCAATCCGCGCGAAGTCGCCCATCGTCCGTTGCCATCCGTGATGATGGCCACGTGCAGGGACGGCGCGGGAACGACTGCCGTTGGGCCAACGATTTGACGCAGGACAACTGGTTGAACGCTCATAAAGGGACTGCTTTCTCCGCCGCTAACAAGACGCAAACAACTTTGCACAGCAAAGTGTATTCAGAAATTTTTTTACCTTTCACGCGTGGCGCGAATCAGCGCCTCCATATGATTCAAGTAGCGCTCCAACGCTTTCCGCCCCATTCCTGTCAAGTGATACTCCGTCTTCGGCAGGCGCCCGTCAAAGGACTTCGTGCAAACGATGTAATTTGCTTCTTCGAGCTTCCGCGCGTGCACACTCAGGTTGCCGTCCGTCGTCTTCAGGAGATTCTTCAGTTCGTTGAAGGTCAGCGAACGGTTTACGGCAAGCGCGCTTACGATTCCCAGGCGGATTCGCTCATGAATCAGCCGGTCGAGGTCCGGCGATACGGCTTCGTGCGTATTGCCGCGCACAGTGCTCAGCCCCGCGGATTTTTCACGCTGTTCGTGTTTCGCTGTGGATGTTCTTGCCATAAGATTCTTGCTAACCGCCGTACCGCTTCGCGATCCAAATGCCAAATCCGATTTGGACGCCGCCGAATCCCGCGGCCATCAACACGTTGCCCCACTTGTCAGGAGTAAATAGCGCGATCGCTCCCAGCAACATCAAACAGAATCCCATTATCGGCACAACTCGCACAGAAAACGCTCCACCCGTAGCAATCGCAGTGCCGTACAACAAGAGCCACAATCCTGGGAGTGCAGTATAGAGTCCCGCTTGCGCCAGTTCGAATGTCAGCAAGCCTCCCGCAACGATAGCGGGTGCGAAACTGAGCAAGAATTTTCGGCCGGGCCCGGAAAAAAGCCTGGCGTTTGCGCGGTGTGCTTTCGTCGCCGCAGCCGGCGCAGCAATTGCCACGGCAATTCCTGCTTCAAGCAGCCAAACGAGCAGCCAGCGCGCGGGGGTCGTTTGCAGCGACGCAAAATACGCGGCGGCAATCGCCGTGATCCCCATTGCCACGCCGCCCCAACCCGGCACAGCCGTAAATTCCCCTGCCCGCTCCATCGTTTCGCGGATGTAGCGGAGATGATCCGCGGCCCGCGCATCAATGGGAATCGGTTCGGAACGTGGCACGCGCGATGGATTGGTAAGAGCCATATAAACAGCCTAGCAGCAAAGTTACGCGCTGTCAAGTACTTTGTGATGCAAAGTAAACTACTACTTACTTTTCCTCGGGTACCGCCCCAGCAGCGCATTCCACCGGATCGTGAACACGTCCAAGAACATCTGCACGCTGTCCCGTAACATGCTTACCTTAGTGGCCGGCGAATGGGCCCACCGTACGGGAATCTCAACGGACTTCAAACCATGATGGCGCGCCAAATAGAGCAGTTCCGGATCGAAACCAAACCGTTCAATTTGCTGCTGCTCGAAAATAACTTTGCATCGCTCGCGCCGGAACGCTTTAAATCCGCACTGCGTATCCACGAACGGCAGCCACAAGACGATCCGCACAATCTTGTTAAACACAATCCCTGCAAATTCGCGAAATTTGGATTCGTGTACGGCGATCAAGTTCCGGTCCAGCGCGCGCGAGCCAATGGCCACGTCGTACTCCGCCATAGCCGCAATTAATTTGTCCGCCTCCTCGATGGGCGCGGATAGGTCTGCGTCAGTAAAGAGCACGATTTCGCCACGCGCTTCCTGCATTCCGTGGCGCACGCTGTAACCCTTGCCGCGGTTCTCTCCGTTCGGGACTACCCGCAACAACGGGATTTGCACGCGAAAGGACTCTGCCACTGCGGCGGTTTTGTCCTTCGAACCGTCATCGACGACCAACACCTCCGTCTCTCGGCCTGATTGCTGCATGAATTTCGCGATTAACTCAAGAGACAACGGCAGCCGTAGTTCTTCGTTGTACGCTGGAACAACAATGGTGAGGGCGGGGCGGGACTCCATCGTTTTTATGCGGGCGCCATCGCGGCCGCGTGCTTCTCCCACGCCCGCGTTTTCAAAATCTCCTCGATTTGCGCGAGCGCGAAGTCACATTCCTCAAGCTTATTGTAGAAATGAGGCGAAAGCCGGATTCCTGCTTTCGGCCGGTAATCGACAAGGATGTCGCGCGCCAAAAGCTCGCGGCTCACCTCCATTGCGTGCGGACATTCCACGGAAACCGTTCCTGCTCGCTCCGCCGGATTCTCCGGCGTATTCACGCGCCAGCCGCGCACTTTTGCGCCTTCCATGAGCCGCGCCGTCATCTGAATTGATTTCTCTCGAATCGGCTGCACACCCACCTGATTCAGAATATCCAGTCCAGGCTGGCAAGCGTAAAGCGCTGGAATATGCGGCGTACCATTTAGATATCGGAACGAATCTTCTCGCCGGTCGATTGCCCCGGTTTCAAACGCAAAGGGCCGCTGGTGAGCGATCCACCCCGTCAAGGCTGGCTTCAACTTCGCTCGCAAATCTTCCCGTACGTACAAATACGCTACGCCCGGCCCCCCACAAAGCCATTTCAGCACTCCGCCCACGGCGAAATCCACGCCAAGCTCACGCACGTTGAACGGGATCGTCCCGGTCGCCTGAAACACATCTAGAATCACATGCGCGCCGACCTGACGCGCCTTCTCCACAATCGCTTTCGCATTCACGATGAACGAGCTGCGAAACAGAACCAGCGAAATCGGCACTAGTAGCGTCGTCTCATCAATTGCCGTGAGAAACGCTTCCAAATCAAATCGCACGGGATCAGCGCTCGGCACCAGTTCCACCCGCGCGCCGAATCGTCTTTGCTCGTGATAAAAATATTGAATGGAAGGAAATTCCAGCTCTGTCATTACCACTTTGTTTCGCGACCCGCGAAAATCAAAGCAGGAAGCAATCACGGCCTGAGTCTGCGTCACATTCTGGTGCAGGGAAATCTCTCCCGCATGCGCGCCGATCAGCGGCGCGATCTTATCGCCCACGCCAACGGCCATCTCCCACCAGCCTTCTTCCCACGCGCGCACACCGCGTTGCGCCCACGAATCCGCGTAGGCATGCAGGTTCGCGTACACTCCGCGTGGCATCGCTCCCAGCGAATTGCTGATCAAATAGGTAGTACGATCCAGGATCGGGAATTCGCTCCGCCAGACAAGCAGGTCATTCATGTTTCATCGTTCCATCGCCGGATTTGCTTTTTTGATGGGCGCGCCAGATAAAGTAGCACAGCGTTAGGAACGCTAGCCACGGCGGGCCTGCGAGCAGCGACACGTGAAAATCCGGCACCCACCATGTTGAACCGAGCACGGTCAGCAACGCCAACAGCCCGATCGTCGTGCTCCACTGTCCACGAGGCGCGAACCGTATGAATTCTTTTTTCAGCTGGTTCATTTTTCTCCGAAACGCCAAATGGGTCACCAGGATCATGATCCAAATGAACGGTCCGCCAAAAAACGCCACCCCGATCAAAAATAAGAAGGCCGTGTCTTTGAATTTCCAGTTCAGCACGATTGCCGCTGCCATTCCGAAGCTCGAAGCCAGCACCGCCGCCACCGGCATTCCGCTCTTGCTAAGCCTCCCCAAAATTGCCGGTGCGTAATTTCCGCGCGAAAGCGAAAACAACATTCGCGCCGTGAAATACAAATTGCATAGTGCGCTCGAGAGCGCCGCCGTCAGCACCACAAAATTCATTACGTGGCTTGCCGCAGGAATCCCCACTTTTTCGAACACTGTCACAAAGGGACTCTTGTCCAAACCGATCTGTTCCCATGGCACAATGCCCACCACCAACGTCAGCCCGCCCAAATAAAACAACGCCAAGAATGACAGGGTACGCCGCAGAGCTTGAGGCACAGCTCTCTTCGGATCCGCCGCTTCGCCCGCCGTGACGCCGACAATTTCCAGCCCCAAAAAGCTAAAAATCGCCATTGTCACGCCCAATCCCACGCCTTTCCATCCGTTCGGGAAAAATCCTCCATGCTCCGTGAAATTTCCCGTTCCGATTCTCGGAAATCCAAATCCCAGCACGAGCGCCGTTCCGAGAACCAAAAACAGCGCAATAGTCACCACCTTGATCATCGCAAACCAGAATTCAATCGTTCCGAAATTCCTGATGCTTAGCGTGTTCACGTAGATAAGCGCCACGGAAAACCCTGCGATCCAAAGCCACGAAGGAATATTCGGAAACCAAAATTTGCAGTAAATTCCGGTAGCCGCCACTTCGCTGCCGATGACAATCACCAGGCAAAGCCAATACGTATATCGCGCGGCAAATCCCGCCCACGGATGGAGGTACATCTCCGCATACAATCCGAACGAACCTGCCGCCGGATGTTCCACGGCCATCTCTGCCAGCGCCCACATCACCGTCAGCGTAATCAACGCTCCCAGGGCAAAACTCAAAATGACTGCCGGCCCCGCCAATTTCACGGAGATTGCACTGGTCAAAAAAAGTCCTGTCCCGATCGTGCCGCCCAGCGCAATCATCGCCACCTGCGCCGGACTCAACTGGTGTTGCAGCCCCGCTTCGCGCTGAATCAGGTCGCTTGCTTCCGTGTCCTTGGTCATTTGTGCGCGCGAATCTCTCGTGTTGGGTCGCCGCATCCTAACAGACTCGCGCTCAGTCCCCAACCTACGAACCCCTGTCCGCCGGTACAGTCACCGAGCGGGCACGCCTGTCCCTTGACAGTCCCGCTTCCCGTTTCCCCGCTTCATAGAATGATTCTCGTGGCGGCCACGCCGAGGGCCGCCGGTAGAAGAGGAAGTCAAGTCATGAAAGCCTTGTTCGCGCTCATCATCATCTACGTTGGAACGTTTTTCGTTGCAATCCAAGGTGCATCGAATGCGCCCGTGCAGGCAGCGCAGCAAGACTCCGCTGCCGCCGCAAAACCTTCTCCCACAAAATCCATTGATCCGCAAAAGGAATCGGATATCCGCTCCCTGCTCGAACTTATCGGCGCGCGCGACACGATTTTGGAAGCCGCGAACAATTCCACTGAACAATACCGCCAGAAACTTATCGCTCTTGCTCCCAACGACGACAAGGCGCAGGAAGCCATCAATTCCTACCTCGCTGTTTTCCAGAAGAAGTTTGACGCGGACGCTCTCAACGACCAGCTCGTCGCGGTTTATGACAAGCACTACACCGACGAGGAAATCAGAGGTTTGCTTCAGTTTTTCGGTTCGCCGCTAGGCCAAAAAGCTGCTGCGGAAATGCCGAAGATTTCGAAAGAAATCCAGCTCGCAAACCGCACCCTCTCCACGCAAGCCGCGCGCGATGCCTGGCAGGAATTCCACGCACAGAATTCCGGTTCCACGCCAAATCGTCCTTTCGCCGGACGCCGCCGTTGGCAGCAAGGCCAGAACCAGAACAATTCGAATCAGCAAACACAGGCTTCTTCGCAGCAGCCGTAATTGCCCGCAAAGTGCTGGTTTTTCCGGTCGTCTTAGGGAAACCGTTTCTTGATCTTCACGTCGATGCCAAACGTCCCGTTTTGATCGCGCAGCGCCACAATCGAAACATTCCGATTTACGTTGTATTCCACTTGGATTACCTGTTGCTGTGTCGAGCTCACGTTCGAAACATAGGTAATCGTCAAATTTCGCGTCACCTGCTGTTCAACGGTTACGCGCGCCGCCGCGCTCTGTTCCGATCCTGTTGAACCCACTCCTGCTAGCCCCGGATCGACGCGCAGTTTGGTGATTCCGAAGAGCCGCTCAAGCCTTCCTCCCAGTTGGCTTGAAATTGCCTCGGAGAGCAGCGCCGACGCGCCGGCACTTGAGCCTCCCGACGCACCCGTCCCGCCAGCTCGCAGTTCCGCCTCGGAGCTTGTCTGTCCTAACGTCAGCAGCGTCACGATGTCATTTCCAGGCAGTGGAGGGTCGGAGCGATAGGACAGATTCAATTTGCTTGCCGGCCCACTGAAGTTCAGCGTGATTTCGTACTGCTGAATCGTCGTGGTAGCTTCGATGTTGATGTCCGGATCAATATTCAGCGGTCGAGCAAAATTCAGGTCGCCGCGCGCCACGCGATAACGGTTCCCATGGAAATACAAATCGCCGGAAAGCACGTGAATGTGCCCAAGCAAAATGGGATGCTCCCAGGTTCCTCGCACATGCAAATTAGCATCCGCTTCGAGCTCCGCGCTCGGCCATTCCATGCGCGCATCCGGAGTCGAAAGTGCCTCGATGTCAAACTGCAAATTCCGCAAAAAGTTGGAAGTCGGCCCGCCCGATTCGCGCGAAGCAATCAGAGCCCCCGCGGTTTCAAGCCCGCCCGACAAGTTCACGCGGTCAACCGTCACTCGGCCGGAAAGCAGTCCGGCCTCGGGTGTTCCGGACAACCGCAAGTTTCCCGCCACTTGCCAGCTCATCCCTTCCGGATAGCGGATTCGTGTGCGGTCTGTTCTGGCCGAGATGTCGTAACGAATGGGGCTGTCTGCATAATTCACATTTCCGCTAAGCGTGAGCATGCCGCCGCCGGCTTCGGCCGTCAGGTTTTCGAACGAAAGCCGCGTCGCATCGAAAATCAAATCGCCCTTGATCGCGCTCAACCCCGTCGGAAAATCCGCCACTCGCGCCGACGCGTTGTCAATGTGCACGCGCCCGGTAATACGCGGCCTGTCCAGCGTTCCTTCGAACGACGCGTTCACCTGCGCCGGGCCGCGTGCATCCAGGTTTGGCACGAACCCGCTCAAGAGCCGCAGATCCAGCGCTCCGTTTAGCTTTAGCCCCACCGAGCGCCGTCCCGCGAATCGTACGTTTCCTTCAATCTTGAAATTGGTCTCTTTACCTTGAAACGTTACCGGATCGATGTTGATCTCTTCTGTGGATGCGCGGAAATGTACGGGCCCCGCATTTTCCAGTTGCACGTTCGAATAGTTGAACGTCAGCCGCGAAAATTTCGCGTCCATCACAATCGCGCCCGGATGGCTCAAATTGCCCTCCAGCGCGATCTCTCCTTCCGCATTGCCGTGTCCGCTGAAATTCTTCAAGTGCAGATACGTCACCAGAAATGGATCAAGGTTGATATTGCGGATGTACGCCTTTCCCTGCACAGGGTAAGGTGAAGTCAATCCAATCGTGTATCCGCCAGAAATGCTTCCGTCCGTCATTGCCGAACTCAATTCCAGCTTTGCTTCTTTCCCGTCTGACGTCAGCGTGCCATCGAAACTCCCAATCGTTTCCTGCCCCACACGCAAATCCACGATCCGCATCGAGCCTTCCCCTTGGGGAGTCCTCGCCGGACCGGAGGCTTTCAGTCGAAAGGTGATTTGTCCTCCCACCGGCAAGCGCGGATTCTGTAGTTTTTCAAAATTTTCCAGTGGCAAAGCTGCGCCCACCAGGTCCAGAGAGACATTTCCGTCGGAGAAACGGTAACCCGCGCTGCCAGTAACAATTCCCACGCCGGCTCTTCCTTTTCCGGGCGCAAAGAGCCGCAGCTCCGCAGTCGAAACGCGAACTTCATCCGGCGCGAGAGTTAGTTGCCCGCGCAACCGGCTGAACGTAACTCCGTAAGCCTTTCCGTCCGCCAAGTCGAACAACCCGTTGAAATTCGGGTTTTCTCGCGTCCCGTGTCCATGAAACTGCCCCGTCAAAGTCCCTTCCACCGGATACTTATCCTTCAGAAATCCTTGAAAACTCTCGAGTGGCACCTTTTCGAAATTTACATCCGCAGTCCATTCGTTCTCCGGACGAAAAATCCAATGATCGAGATCGAGCGAACCCTCCACGTCGGCTTGCATCGCTCCAAGCCGTGCGTGTCCTTGCGAAATCGAAAGCTCCGAGGGCGAATACGTCAAATCAGCTTCCACTAAATCGAAATGCAAGTCCGCGTACGCAACCTTCTCCCCGCGCCCATGTCCCGTTAGCGTTGGTCCGCCAAGTGGTCCGGAAAGTTTACCCTCCCAGCGTGCGCTTCCGCTGAGCGACGTTCTGCTTCCGTCAGGGGTTGGTCCGCGAATTGCGTCAATAAAATCGGAATACGATTCCAGGGCACCCGTTTCAAATTGCAGTTCCAGCGTCGAATTTCTCTTGCCTAGCGTGCCAGCCGCGTGAATTCGGCTGGTCGGCGTTTCGAATTCCGCGGTATCAAGTTGCAACAATGAAAGATCGTTGCGGTAGCGAAGACTCGCTCCGCCGGTCACTGGCGTGTGTCGCGCTGCAAGCTCAGTCGGTGATTCCAGGTCGAGCGTCCCGGAAACATCGAAGTGCTCGAACGCGCCTGTCCACGTTTCCACGGTGTCGCCGCTCACCACAGAATCCCAATGAAGTTCGTTCACCGGCAAATCGGTCCGTTCTAGGGCGGGCAGCACCTGCGCCAGTCGAATGTTCTGCAAGTGCGTCCTCGCCTGAAATTGCAATCCGGCGAATTTCATGGTGACGGGACCGCCCATGGTCCCGCTGAACGCACTCGCCACGAAATCCGGCACTTGTACGCCGTTCTTGTCGAATTTGTAGCTTCCGCGGGCGGTCACGCCCGAATCCCGGAAAATCTCGTAGTTCAAATCAATTTCAGAACCTACAAAACTTCCGTTTCCTTGCACGATTCCCCCGGTCCATGTCGCTTCCCCTCGAACGTCCACCTTTCCTGCCGGCGTCAGCGGCGATCGAAGCGTCTTTCGAAAGTCCAGCAAATCCATCCAAATGCGGTATTTGAATTTCCAATTCGGCGAGCTGTAATTTGTAACCTCTGCTTGCAAATCCACCTTTGAGCGCCCGGCGCCAATCTGCACTTGCTCTAGGGTTAACCCATCGCGTTGCACCGTAAATTTCGAAGTGATGTTGAACGGAACCGGAACGTAGCGCTTCGCCGCGAACTGCACATCCTTCCAATCCAGCGCCCCCACGTAAATCGGCTTCATGGCATCCCCTCCGGCATCGAGGGCCAAACGAAATTCCGATCCCTGCACCACCAACGGTGTCCGCACGTCGTTGTATAAAACCCAGCCGTCCACCAGCTGCACCTGTTTCACGTGCAAATCGTAAAGCGTTTCGCTCATCGGTTTACCAGTTTTCGGTCTGGGCCCGCCCGGCGCGGGCACATTTGTCGAGCCGTCTTTCTCTACCCGGATGTGCACGTGCGGCCTCACCAGCTTCAAATCGTTCAGCGAAACCTTTCGGCCCCAGAACGAATCGATCCGCAATCCCGCATCAATTTCCTCTGCGCTGAAGAGCGGTTCGCTTCCTTTCGGCTCTTTTCCGTGAATCACAAGCCCTTTGATCGTCGCCCGTAACGACAACCACTTGATCGAGAGCGACTCCACGCTGCTGTAGCCGCCCGTTGCTGCGTTCAGCCGCCGGATCAGTACCCGCTTCAGGAACGGATTCCCGGCGCCGCTTCCAAAGAAGATGATGACGCCGAGCGCAATCAGCGCGACCTTGACGCCCAGCACCCATGCCGTGTGCTTCAGCCATCTCCATTTTCGGCGTCGCGTCTCTTTCGTCATACGCCGCCCTCGCTCAAGAATTTGGTAATGCTCAACCGCATTCGGCTCTCCTTCAGCCACTTATCAGCTTGCTCGTTGATCCCGCGCTGGATCAATACCTCCTGAATCAAATCCCGCGCCGCGTCAAACGACGGCGGTTCTTGCCCTCGCGCTTTCGCCCTCGGAATCAGCGACTGGCTATAAAAATCCTGCATCGCCTTCTCGTCCACTTGCACCGTTGGACGGAACCGCGAATCGAGATAGTTGCTCAGGTACGCCTGCGCCGTCACAATCTGCCGCAGCTCCGCTTCGCTGATCCCCGCCATTTCCCGTTGCGCGTCAAAATCCTCCTTTTTGGCAAACGATCGTTCCAGCCTCTGTATACCGCGATCCACATCCGCTTTCACCGGCCCGGGAAAGTGCGACGCCTCCGCTTCTTTTCTTACAATCCATTGATCAATCAGACGGTCCAGAATTTGCGCTTCATCTTCGGGCTTTCCGTCTACCAAAACTTGATACCGTGCGAGTTGTTCGACGTCGCTCTGCAAGATAATGTCTTCTTCCACTCGCGCCACGACCCGGTCCACAATCCTCTGCGGACGTGCAATCGATACGGTGCTTGCGCCCAGCCAAAGCAGCACTCCCAAAAGCCCGTTTTTTCTTCTCGTCCACATCAGAAAGACGACCCCAAATTGAAAAATATCTGAAACCGCGGTAGCTGCCCCGCTTGAAATCCAAGCGAGCCTGTTGTGCACGTCGTTGACCCGCTGGGGCATGGAATCGGCAACACAAAAAACGGCCGGTTGAGCTGGTAGCCCATATCAATTCGAATCGGTCCCACAGGCGTCGCATAGCGCAATCCCAATCCGATGGTGTGCGCAAAATAATTCAGTTCGTTCGAACAGTTGGTCAGACATTGCGGCGCTGTTGAAGTGTCAAACGTCGGCTTCGGCAGATTTACGCGGAAGGAAATGCGGCTTGCCCGGCTGTACACGTTCCCGCCGTCATAAAAAAGCGCTCCGCCCAGACTCGTCCCGAAGTACGGAAGCCGCATCGGAAAACGAAATTCCTGATTCAGCACAAGCATTGCCTGCCCGCCCACCGGGAATCCCGTTGTCGAGTCTCGCGGCCCCGCTTGATTCAACGCGAATCCACGCAATGACGTTCCGCCTCCGGCAAAAAACCTTTCCGGTAGTGGAATCACTTGTGGCAAATCCGGTCCGGTCGGCGCCGGAAATGTCAATGACACTGTGTCGCGATAAGGGTTCAACACGCCGATTCGAATTGAACGTGCAAAACTGAAGCGCTTTTTGATCGGATAGTAGGAAGAATTTTGATAGAGAAAATGCGTGAAGCTTGCGCTTGACCCCAAATAGGTATCCGCAATTCCGAAATCCGCGCTATTCAGCGTCCCTTTGCTCGCATTCGCGGGATTGTCACGTGTGTCCCGGACCCACGAAATCCCAAATTGGGATACCAAAGTTGGTTGCTGAAACAACGGAATCTCTTCCGGCAAAATTTTCAAATCCGAAACAAGAATTTTTCGAAAACTATACCGGTACAGCAAAGTTGTTCGCGGCGAAACCTGCTGCGTTAATTGCACCGATCCTTCATATCTTCTCTCGTCGAACGTGTTGATATCCTTCGTTTTTTCTACATAAGCCGTCGCCTGGAAACTGAAATTAGGGCTCGCAAATGTATTTGGTGAGGAGTATCCCAGCAATGAGCGCCATTGCAGAGTGCTTCCCCGCAATTTCAAAGAAAGCGTATCCGCGCGCCCTGTTAGATTTAGTTTCGAAATCTCCAAAATCCCGCGCGGTGCCGCTTCCACCGCTCCGCCCGTCGGATTCGAAGAGCTTGCGAGCCGCTGCACTTCGAATCCACCGCCGTACGCCAGCGTGTACCGTTTCGCTTCCTCCACCAACGCTACAACGTCTTTATCCGGATCCGCTCCCATCGGGTTCTGCGGTGACACAGTCACGCGGTTAAAAATCCCCAAGTTATACAACCTCCGCTGTGTGTCCACCACTTCGCCTTGCCGCAAAGGCGCGTTCGGCTTCACCTGAATTTGCCTGCGGATCATTCCAGGACGTGTATGCACAAATCCACTCACGAGCACCCTTCGCACCCTCGTCTGCGGTCCTTCCACGATGTGATACGTCACATTCACCTCTTTGAACCCCGTCGCTTTCGCCTGCCCGTTTTGATCAGCCGACGTCTGTGCTTCCGCTGCTTCTTCATTCTTTGGATCCACTTCTTCTGCCGTCGGCCGCAGCGTCGCTTCCGGATATCCTTCGTTGAAATAGAGCGCCAGGATATTCGCACGGTCGCTTCCCACGTTGGCGTCCGAGTACGGTTGCCCGGGCAACGATCCCACCACTCCTTGTAATTCTTCATCTGAGAACGCGCGGTTCCCCTCGATCTTGAGCGATGCCACTCGCGTTTGAATTCCTTCGTTCACCACGAACCGGACGAATATTTCTCCTTCTTTTCCTAGATAATTGTCCAAAATCTGCACATCCACGGTCACATCCAAAAACCCGTTCGACCGGTACAGTCCCTCCATCGAAACCCGGTCTGCCTCAAGCAGCCGCCGGCTGAATTTCCCGCGCGATCCCAAGGCTGCCTGATACACCGTCATCCGGCTTTTCAAGAGGTCCGTATCGAAATACTTGTTCCCCGCAAATTCAATTCCAATCAACTTGTGTCGGTCACCGCGTTCCACTGTGTACGTAATTACCTCTTCCGTCCCTTGCCACCCGCTTCCTTTTTCCTTTACGTCCCGCGTTGCTGTCGAGTAATCCACCGTCGCGTCAAAATATCCCTGCCGCTCCAATCGCTCACGTAAGTTTTTCTTACCTTCCTCCAGCAGATCTGTATCCACCGCTCCTTCCTGGTAGAAGGGCAAGAGCCGTTTCAATTCGCCATTCGAGAATTTCGCGCCCGCCACTTCGACTTTTACTCGCGGGCCCTCCGTCACATCCAGCGTTAGCGGCACGCTGTTCTTTGCCGCGTCGTACTCCCCGCGCCGCGCCGCCGCCCGCCCGCTCAAATGCCCTTTCTTCGCTAAGAACTTCCGGATGTTCGACGTTCCCTTTTGCACGCGCACATTCGTAATCGCAGTTCCCACTTTCATCTTCAATCGCGAAAGAATCTGCGCATCGGGATATTCCGTGTTGTTTGTCAATTGCACTGCGGAAACACGCGCCCTCATCCCGGGCGTCACATGCACGATCACGTCAATCTGATGGTTTTCTTCGCGAACTTGAGTTTCCATGGTGATCTTCGCTTGATATAACCCTTCTTCCTTCAAAATCTCCTGCAACCGTATGCTCGCCGCATCCAGCTTTTCCTTTCGGTAAACTTCGCCAAGCTGAATCTGCATCGCCGCCGCAGCCGAAGCCTCGCTCGGGGGCTCAATCAAACCGCGCAGGATCACTTGATTGAAATAGAGGTTTTCTTCAGCGACAAAATCCAGCTGCACTCCGCCTTCCACCAGCGTCGTCACAGCGCGCAAATTTGCGTAATCGCCGCTCTTGTAAAGCGTCCGCAGACTCGCCGCCACTTGCCCGCGGTCCAGCGGTTTTCCCGTTTCAACAGGCAATCCTATCGGCGCTTCTTTCAGTACTGTACCGTCCTCGCGCGCGACGCGGATGCTCACGACCGTGGGCTCGCCCGCAGTCTGCTTCTTCGCGCTCGCAGGGCTCGCATTCGGCTCTTGCGCCGCAAAACAGCGCGCAACTCCTCCCACGAGGAGCACCGCCAGCGCCATTCCCCTCAATCCTTTCGCCCGGTTCACTCTCATGCACTCAATTCGCTCAGACGAAGCGTAGCACAGGGGCGTTGCCTCCCCGCCGCACTTTGGCGCTATCATAAATATGCATGCGCATCGCGCGGACGGGACCCATTCACGCCTTGAACTCGCCCCCCCAAAACGCCTCTTCCTTCGAACGCTATTCCCGCCAAATCCTCTTCGCGGGCATCGGCGAAGCGGGCCAGCAGCGCCTCGCCTGCTCCAGTGCCGTCATCGTCGGCTGTGGAGCCATCGGCGCAGCAACCGGCTCGCTCCTGGCTCGCGCAGGCGTCGGCCGCCTCCGCATCCTCGACCGCGACTTTGTCGAACCTTCGAACCTTCAGCGCCAATCTCTTTTCGACGAATCCGATGCTTGCGAATCGCTCCCTAAAGCCGTGGCGGCACAGAAAAAACTTCGCTCCATGAATTCTTCGATTTCCATTGAAGGAATCGTCGCCGATCTCACGCCAAGAAACGCCGAAGAGCTCCTTTCCGGCGTCGATCTCTTACTCGACGGCACCGACAACTTCGAAACGCGCTTCCTCATTAATGACTTCGCCGTCAAAACCAATCGTCCGTGGATTTACGCCGCCGCCATCGGTAGTTACGGCATCACAATGACCGTCCGCCCAGGCATCACCGCTTGCCTCGCCTGTTTGCTCGAAGGCGAATCGTCGGCTTCCGGCGTCGAGGAAACCTGCGACACCGTCGGGGTCCTCGGCCCCGTAGTGCAACTCATCTCTTCGCTCGAATCCGCCGAAGCGATAAAGCTTCTTGCCGGCAAAGAAGACGCTCTTCACGGCCGCCTCATTTCGAGCGACGTCTGGTCCGGTCGTTTCCAGTCCGTCCAAATCTCGCGTAACTCAAACTGCCGCGCCTGCGCCCGTCATGAGTTTTCCTATCTCGAAGGCGACGCTCAACCTCAAGTCACCATGTGCGGCCGTGACTCCGTACAGATCCATGAGCGTTCCCGCTCGCTTGATCTCGCTGCCCTCGGGAAACGCCTCGCTACTACCGCCGAGTCCGTCCGCCACAACGAATTTCTCTTGCGTTTTCGCGTTCCGCCCTATGAAATGACCGTTTTCGCCGACGGTCGCGCCATCCTCAAAGGCTCGCAAGATCCGGCCGTCGCGCGCTCTCTTTACGCTCGCTTTATCGGTGCCTGAGTTGACTGGGATCTACTTCAGGAAGCTGGTTAGCGAAACGCCCCGCTACGCCCCATTGAACCGCGCATGGACGCGCGGTCTAGGTTCTCCCGCAGATTCATCAGCGTCAAAAATGTGCTCAAGATCCGCGCCTTCAAATCATCCGTCAACGGCATTCCGCTGGTTGCCACCCGGGCCAGCCTTTCGCCGTTTTCCGTCAAGAACTTCATGATCTCTCTTAATCGTTCGTGCGGCGCATTTCCCATCGCTGTTTCACGCCTCATTTCCGCGCAGCTCGCTTCAATCGAAAGGGTGTAGTGCAACACGCAGAGCTGCTGCTCGGCGAGAGCCGCAGGGGCCGAACTCTTGCATCCGGTAATTTGGCAGCCGGTGGGCATAGCCAGCGAGCGTATGGTAACGCAGCCGTAACACTTCTAGCTAACATCACCCTCAGCTGAAAATCCAGTCTCCTCCCATCCGTGTGTTGCGAATCCTGCACACTCCTCTCCCCGTAGTACTTTTTGATTTTTCGTTTGACGCTGGGTTTTATTCATTGTATTTTTATGCAGCCAGATGTATAATTTTGCTTTCATGAGCGTCGGCAAAACATTTCGCCACGGCCAGATCCTCCGCCTTGTCGCGGGCGAACGCATCGCCAGCCAGGACGACCTGCGCCGCCGTCTCGCGCAACAGCGCCTGCGTGTCACTCAGGCCACGCTTTCCCGCGATCTTCAGGAATTGAAGCTGGTGAAGACTTCCGAAGGTTACAAGCAAGCTGCCGCGTTCACGGAAGAGGCTGTGCCGCTTCCTCCGCTGGTTCGCGCGCTGCGTGAATTTCTTCTCGATGTCCGCCCGGCAGAGAATCTTCTCGTTCTCAAGACGCCGCCCAGCGGCGCGCAGCCTCTTGCTGCCGCTGTGGATGCTTCCAGATTCCCGGAAATCGCGGGCACCATCGCCGGCGATGACACGGTTCTCATCATCACTTCCAGCAAAAGAACGCGCATCTCTTTACAGCAAAAGATCGAATCCCTGCTGAAATGAGATCACCCGAACCCATTGCCGTCGTAGGTGTCTCCGGTTATACCGGCTTTGAGCTGGCGAAACTTTTGCTCCGCCACCCTGCCGGCTCCGCTGCCTTATTTTTCATGCGCGACACGCAGGGCGCTCACTGTCTCTCCGAACTCTTTCCGCAATTGCGTGGCATCGGTCGTGCGCCCGTGCGCCAGCTCTCTGTTGAAAATATTCTCGCTTCCAGCGCCAAGACCGCTTTTCTTGCCACGCCGCATGAGGCGTCTGCCGAACTCGCTCCGCAACTTCTTGATGCTGGAGTTAAAGTCATTGATCTCAGCGGAGCATTTCGTTTCCGCGATGCCGCGGTCTTTCAAGCTTGGTACAAAATTCCCGCGCCGCAAGCTGCGTGGCTCGATTCGGCGGTCTACGGCTTGCCTGAGTTTTACGCAAAAGAACTCGCGGGCGCGCAGCTTGTTGCCAATCCCGGTTGCTATGCTACCAGCGTTATTCTCGCTCTCCGTCCGCTCGCTCTCGCGGGCTTGCTGGATTCCGCTTCGCAGGTCGTCGCGGACTGCAAATCCGGCGCGACCGGCGCCGGCAAAGAGCTTCGCCGCGATTTGCATTTCTCAGAACTCGACGAAAATTTCAAGGCTTACGGCCTTTTTTCGCATCGCCATACGCCGGAGATTCTCGACCACACTGGCTTGCACGAATCGCACCTCGTTTTCTCGACGCATCTTCTTCCCATCGCGCGTGGGATTCTCTCCACGATTTACGTCACGCTTTCCGAGCCGCAGACGCCGGAAGCCGTCGAAACGCTCTATCGCAAAACGTATGCCGGCCGCCCGATGGTTCGCATTTGGCAAGCGGGCACGCTTCCAGAAATTCAGCACGTGGCGCACACCAATTTTGCCGACCTCGGTTTCGTGCTCGATCGTTCGGGCCGCCGCCTCATCGTCGTTTCTTGCCTCGACAATCTTGGCAAAGGCGCCGCGGGCCAGGCTGTCCAGAATTTCAATCATCTGTTGCAACTCGAGGAGAACACCGGACTGCAATGAGACTCGTCATCAAATTTGCCGGAGCATTGCTTGAAACCGATTCCGTTCTGCGCGGACTCGCATCGCAGGTCGCTGCGCTTGCGAAACAAGGACACGAAATCCTCGTCGTTCACGGCGGTGGGCGCATTTTCACTGCCACGCTCAGGCGCCTCGACATTGAAAGCAAATTTGTCTCGGGCCTCCGCGTCACCGACCGCGAAACACGCGACGTCGCTGTCATGGTCTTTGCCGGTCTTCTCAACAAACAGCTTTCAGCTGCAATTTCTGCCGCCGGACAGCCCGCCATTGGCATCTCCGCCGCCGACTCGCAAGCATTTCGTGCCGAGCCGCTTGTACATAACGAAGTCGCTGGCGGTCTCGGTTTTGTCGGCTATCTCACCGGTGTGAACAATTCGCTCATCGAATCGCTTTGGCAAAGCAACCTCGTTCCCGTCGCCGCCTGCCTCGGCATCGGTTCCGATGATGAGCTCTACAACATCAATGCAGACCACATGGCCGCAGCTTGCGCCGAATATCTCGGTGCTGATCAGCTTATCTATCTCACGGACGTGGCCGGCGTACTCCACGGCGAAAAAGTCATTTCCGCGATTGCCTCCGATGAAATCGAAACGCTCATCAAGAACCGCACAGTGTCCGGCGGCATGATTTTGAAACTCGAAGCATCCAAGCGCGCACTCGAAGGCGGCGTCAACGGTGTGCACATCGTCGGCGGCACGGAACCCGGCGCTTTGCTTGCTGCAATGCGGGCTGCAGAATCCCAGTCCACCTCGTTCGATACGATTCCCGGCACGCGCATCCTGCGCGAGGCAAATTCTGCTGCGTTTTCCGCCGCACAATGAAATGAAGCGCACGATCACAACACGCAAACATGTCGCGCCCGCCGCGTTAGTCGATGCGGAGAAATTTCTTCTCCCTACTTACAAGCGGCAGCCGCTCGTTTTCACACGCGGCCGCGGGCCCTATGTTTTCGATTCCAACGGCAAGCGCTATCTCGATTTTCTTGGCGGCATTGCTGTCAACGGCCTGGGCCACGCCCATCCCAACATCGTCAAAGTTATTCGCCGCGAATCTGCGCGCGCTATTCACCTTTCCAATCTTTTTCACAATGAGTTTCAGGGTCCACTCGCCAGAAAACTCGTCGAGATTTCCGGGATGGATCGCGTCTTTTTTTCCAACAGCGGCACGGAAGCGATCGAGGGCACTCTCAAGCTCGCGCGGCTCTATTCGCGTCCGGCGGATGCGCCGCTCACCACTCCGAATCCGAAACATCGCATTCTTGCGCTCGAAAATTCCTTTCATGGCCGCACGTTCGGTGCGCTTAGCGTTACCGCCACGGAAAAATATCGTCTTCCTTTCGCGCCCGCCGTTCCCGGTGTCGAATTTGTTCGCTTCAATGATGTTGTCGACCTTGAATCGAAATTCGACAAGAACGTCTGCGCCGTCATCCTCGAAACAATTCAGGGTGAAGGCGGCATCCATCCCGTCAGCGAGGCGTTTTGGAATCGCGCCCGCGCGCTCGCCTCGCAGCACGGCGCTTTGCTCATCGCTGACGAAATTCAATGCGGACTCGGCCGCACCGGCCGCTACTTCGCTTATCAAAAATTTTCCGCGAAGCCCGATGTCGTTGCCATAGCAAAACCTCTGGCGGCAGGTTTGCCCCTCGGCGCGATTCTTACGACGGAAGCCGTCGCCGCGCGCGTTAGCCCCGGTGTTCACGGCACAACTTTTGGCGGCGGCCCGATGATTTGTGCCGTTGCGCTCGAATTTCTGAACATCCTCGAGAAAACGAAGATCCTTGCCAATGCTGCCGCGCGCGGGGCGGAAATTCGTGCTGGAATCGAAAAGCTCGCTCAGAAATATTCCCTCATCAAAGAAGTTCGCGGTGAAGGCTTGATGATTGGCGTCGAGCTTAGCGTTGACGGTGCACCCTTCGTCGCGGAAGCGATGAACCGAAGCCTCCTCATCAACTGCACGCATGAGTACACGCTACGCCTGCTTCCAGCGTTCATCATCACATCCAAACAAGTTCGCGAATTTCTCGCGATCTTTGAACAAGTTTTGGGTCATGTTTCTAAATCCAATGCTGCGACGGAAACGGCGCGGCACGCGGTGCAAACCGCAGCGAGGTAAATGAAAGAAAATGGCGACGACTACTCTGGCAGCGCCTGTTCTGGTCTCAAACGATCTGCTCACCGGAGCGGAATGGAGTCCGGCGCACACGCGAGAACTCCTCGAGATCGCCGCCGACATCAAGGCGAATCCTGCGAACTACGCGGACACGCTGCGCGGCAAATTTCTCGCGCTCATTTTTGAAAAGCCCTCACTCCGCACTCGTGTCACATTCGAAGTCGGCATTCAGAGCATGGGCGGCCACGTCGTGTTTCTCGATCACACTCAAGCCCGGCTCGGTGAACGCGAATCCATCGCGGACGTCGCGCGCAACCTCGAACGCTGGGTGCACGGCATCGTCGCGCGCGTGTATGAACAGCGCGTGCTCGACGAAATGGCTGCCACGACGGAAATTCCCATCATCAATGCGCTCTCCGACAAATTCCATCCCTGCCAGGCGCTTGCCGACTACTTCACCCTCGGAGAAAAGTTCGGCACGTTGAAGGGACTGCGCCTCGCCTACGTTGGCGACGGCAACAACGTCTGCCACTCGTTGATCTATCTTGCGGCGCGCCTTGGCGTGAATCTGCGCATCGCTACTCCAGAAAATTACGCGCCGGATGCGGACGTTGTTGCCGACTCCAAGCGCGTTGCGAAAGAGACCAAAGCAAAGATAGAACTCTTCACTGATCCGCGCGCAGCCGTGGAAGACGTGCAAGCGGTTTACACAGATTCCTGGACGAGCATGGGTTTTGAAGCCGAAGAGAAAGTCCGCAGCGAAGTGTTCAAACCGTATCAGGTGAATCGCAAGTTGATGGCGCTTGCCGGACGCGATTCTCTTTTCATGCACTGCTTGCCCGCTCATCGCGGCTACGAAGTGACGGCGGAAATTCTCGACGGCTCGCGCTCCGTTGTGCTCGACCAATCGGAAAGCCGGATGTACGTGCAAAAAGCGATTCTGCATACGCTCTATCGCTAAAACGTTAAGCGCGCGAAATATCTATTGTCCTAAAATAAGAGGAAACTCCAACCTGAAAGGGGAACTGTGAATAGAACCGCACCAAAACCGAAAAAAGTCGTGCTCGCCTACTCCGGCGGACTCGATACCAGCATCATTATTCCCTGGCTCAAGGAAAATTACGGCTGCGAAGTCATCGCCATGATCGGCGACGTCGGCCAGCAGGAAGACCTCGAAGCCGCGAAGAAAAAAGCGCTTGCCACCGGCGCTTCTTCCGCAACCATCGAAGATTTGCGCGAAGAATTCGTCCGCGATTTTATCTGGCCGACATTGCGCGCCGGCGCTGTGTACGAGCATACCTATCTCCTTGGAACGTCGATGGCGCGGCCTGTGATAGCAAAGCGCCAGGCGGAAATCGCACTGAAACTCGGCGCAGACGGCCTCGCGCACGGCTGCACGGGCAAAGGCAACGATCAAGTTCGCTTCGAACTTACCTATAAAGCGATTGCACCGAATGTGCAAATCATCTCGCCTTGGCGCGAGTGGGACATTGATTCGCGCGAGGACGCGATTGCTTACGCCGAAAAGCACAATGTGCCCATCGAGCAGAGCAAAAAAAATATCTATAGCCGCGACCGCAACATCTGGCACCTGAGCCACGAAGGCGGCGAACTCGAAGATCCCGCCAACGCACCCAGTGAAGCGATGTGGCAGTGGACGGTTTCTCCGGAGAAAGCTCCAGACAAAGCCGAAGAAGTCGAAATCGGTTTTGAATCTGGCACGCCGGTTTCCGTCAACGGCACGAAACTTGGTCCCGTCGATTTGCTGAACGCGCTGAATGAAATTGCGGCGCGCCACGGTGTTGGCCGCACGGACCTCGTCGAGAACCGCCTTGTCGGCATGAAATCTCGCGGCGCGTATGAAACTCCCGGCGGAACCTTGCTCGTCACCGCGCATCGCGAACTCGAACGGCTCACCGTGGACCGCGAAACCGCGCACTTGCAGCAAAGTCTCTCTGTGCGCTACGCCGAACTCGTTTACAACGGCGTCTGGTTTTCGACGCAGCGGCAGGCGCTCGACGGTTTCTTCGACGTTTCGCAGGAGCGAGTCACCGGCTCGGTCGGCTTGAAGCTTTGGAAGGGCTCCCTCAACGTCACGAGCCGCAAATCTCCTTTCTCGCTCTATCGCGCCGATTTGGCCAGCTTCACCATGGGCCGCTACAACCCGAAGGACGCGGAAGGATTCATCAATCTTTTCGCGCTTCCCGTCACCGTGCGTCCCAAAGCAAAAGCGGAGTCCAATTCGTAATCCCGGCATTTCGAGCATCGTGAATCTCGACCAACAATGACCGAACGCAAAGACGACAGACTCTGGGGCGGGCGCTTTGAACGCGAACCGAACGCGACGTTCGACGCATTCCAGCGCTCGTTCTCGTTTGATCGCAGATTGCTCCCTTATGAAATTGCGGTGGACCGCGCCTGGGCCAAAGCCCTCGAACCCATCGGAATCTTCACCACGAGCGAAGTGAAACAAACGCTGGCGGCCCTCGACAAAATTTCCGAGCGCGCGAAAAACGATCCCGCATGGCTCGAAAAAGTGGGCGCGGACGCGGAAGATGTCCACCATTTCGTTGAAAAAGCCCTCGTCGAAGAACTCGGCCCTCTCGGCTGGAAACTCCACACCGGTCGCAGCCGCAATGAACTCGTAGCCACCGATTTCCGCCTCTTCGTCATCGACGCCACGAGTGAAATTACGGCGGCCATCCGCGCAGTTTTGGAAATGCTCTGTATTCAGGCTGAGCAAACGATCGAAATCCCAATGGCGGGCATGACGCACATGCAACACGCGCAGCCGATTCTGCTCGCTCATTTCTTCATGGCCCATGCCGAAGCATTTTTGCGCGACGCCAGAAAATTGCGGCTCGCCGCTGAAAGTGCCAACGTGTGCCCCATGGGTTCGGGAGCACTGGCTGGCAATTCCTTGGGAATTGACCGTCGAGCGGTTGCAACCGAACTGGGATTTACGCGCATTACCGCCAATAGCCTGGACGCCGTTAGTGACCGCGATTTTGCTCTCGATTACCTGTTCGCGCTCGCCGGCATTGCCACTCATCTTTCTCGCCTAGCAGAAGATTTTGTGATTTTCGCATCGCAGGAGTTCTCCTACGTAATCCTTCCCGACGAATACTCCACCGGCAGCAGCCTGATGCCGCAAAAGAAGAATCCTGATTGCTGGGAACTTATTCGCGGCAAAAGCGGACGTGTCAACGCGGCCCTCGTAGGATTACTGACGACTCTTAAAGGCTTGCCAACCAGTTACCAGCGTGACTTGCAAGAAGACAAAGAAATCTTGTTCAGCACTCATGATCAAGTCGCGGAAATGCTTTTGGTGGCATCTGGAGCTCTATTCGCCACCCGGTTTAACGAAGAGAAGCTGTGGATCACAGCCTCAAATCCAGCGCTCTTGGCAACAGAAGCAGCCGATTATCTAGTGCGCAAAGGAATTCCCTTCCGCCAAGCTCATGACATCGTTGGCAAAGTACTAAAAGAGGCGGAGCGTCAGGGCGTCCTCTGGACTGAGCTTCCAGTACCCGAATTGAAGAAATTCTCGCCTGCGTTTGACGAGGACCTCAAGCAATCGCTGACCCTCAAGGCCGCTCTTGCAGCGAAGAATGTTCCTGGGGGGACCTCACCAGAGCAGGTCAGAAAAGCCATCGCGGCACTCGACCAAAAAGATTGGGGTAACGAAATTGTAAGCGGGATTGTAATTTGATGACGCACGCTCCTTCCGAAGCGGCGCTGCCGAAAGGTTTCCGCTTTGCGGCGACGGCGTGCGGCCTGAAAAAAACCGGCGCACTGGATCTCGCGATTCTCTCGAGCGACGTTCCTGCCTCGGCCGCAGCTGTCTTTACACAAAATCTTGTGGTGGCCGCTCCGGTCACCCTTTCGAAAAAACATCTGGACGAATCGAAGGGCCGAATGCGCGCGGTAGTCGTGAACGCGGGCAATGCGAATTGCGCCACGGGCGGGCAGGGTATTTCTGTATCGTTGCGAACGGTGGAAGAGACAGCGCGGCGTTTGGGACTTCCCACGCAAGAGATTTTTGTTTGTTCCACGGGGGTGATTGGTGTGCAGCTCCCCGTGGAGAAAATCTTGCGCGCATTGCCGATGCTGGCGCGGAACCGTCGCGCGTCGGCGCGTTCATTTGTGGAAATGTCGCTCGCGATCTGCACGACGGACACACGGCCGAAGACGGCCTCCGCGTCCTTTCGGATGACCGGAAAAAGAATTCATTTGATTGGTTGCGCGAAGGGTGCGGGGATGATTCATCCCAATATGGCGACGACGCTCGCCTTTGTCGCGACGGATGCGAATATTTCTCCCTCGCTCTTGCAACGAACGTTGCGCGACGTAACAGCGCGCACGTTTAATGCGGTCAGCGTAGATGGAGATACTTCGACGAACGACACGCTGCTCGTTTTGGCGAATGGCGCAGGTGGAGCGCCGGCAATTGCAAGCGGAAGCAAAGCCCATCGTCGCTTCACCGCAGCGCTCGAAAGCGTTTGCGGTTCGCTCGCTCAACAAATTGTCGCCGACGGCGAAGGCGCGCAGCGCGTGATCGAAATTGAAGTGCGCGGCGCGAAAACGGAAGCGGCAGCAAAACGAATTGCGGAAACGATCGCGACTTCTCCACTAGTGAAGACCGCGTTTGCGGGTGGCGACCCAAACTGGGGCCGGATTTTTGCTGCGGCGGGCCGGTCCGGCGTGAAATTCGATCCCGCGATGGTGGAAATCACCATGGCGGGAATCAAAGTTCTGAAGCGCGGGCAGCCACTGGACTTTAACGAGCGCGCGGCGAGCAACAAGCTTCTCGCTGACAAAGTGCCGATCATCGTGCATCTTCACGCGGGTCCGGCTTCAGCGCGTTATTGGACTTGCGACTTCACTGCTGAGTATGTCCGGATTAACGCTTCTTACCGCACCTAGCAACAATTGAGCACGAAGAGAATGAGTGCTAGTCCGACCTTAGCGGAGAATCGACGCGCGTCGGGATAAACCTTAATCCAGTGACTGCGCACCTGAGCGTGCGTGGGCTTACCATTCAAGTTGGAAATAATCACGTTTGAAGATTGGACAGGCATGTGGCAGGTGACGCAGTTGGCGGCAATCTTTTCATGAAGCTTGGGGAATTCGCCGCAGGATTCCACACGATGGCAAGTCAGACAACGAGGTGAGAACTCGGCCGCATCTCGCTGCGATTGATGGACGTCGTGACAGGTGGAGCAACTCATATTCGCCGAAGATTGGTAACACCGGCTCAGCTGCAGGAGCGCAACCTGGTTTCCGTGGACGGCAGCCGTCGTGGAAGGGCTCGCGGGATCCTTTCGAAAATATTTGTCGAGCGAGTCTCCAGGGGTATAGGTGAATGGGTCCGCTAAGGGGGCGCGAAGACCGCCGTGACATTGGGCGCAGACATTGACTTGGTTGTCTCGCGGTAGCTTTGCCGGATTGATGATTTTTGTTTCAATTTTCTTGGCCATCATCGCGTTCACGTGCTGGCGCGCAGGTCCGTGACAGCGTTCGCAGGAAATGCCCATCACCAAACTTGCCTTCTCAAACCGGTTGGACAAGACCGGTGAGCCGATGGCTGTAGCGTACGTTAGATGACAGCCGAAGCAGTTGGAAATCACGCGCCGCTCGAAATTGGCTTCGCCGTCGCGATAGCCGGGGCTGTTAATCCAGGTATGTAGGTCGGTCCAGTAGGAAACTGGAAGCTGCAACAGGTGATCGTCCTTCCAAAATAAATAGCTCTGGCCTTTTCGGCCGGAGCCGATGATGACATCCATTTTTTCCGAGCGCGTGACCGTGGCGGGTGGAATGCCCCATACAGCAGTTTGATAAAGGCCGTCGGGTTTGGCATCCATCCGGAAGTGCAAAGCTGCGTCCGATGTTTTCAAAATATTCTCGCCTTCTACGAAGGAACCGAGGACGGCGTTTTTGGTGGTGCGCTGCGAGGTCAGGTGATGCGCAGTGCTCTGATAGCTGGCGAATTTCTCCGAGTGGCAAGTGCGGCAAGCATCTTCACCCACGAAGTTATCGCGGTTGAACATTGCCGCTGATGAATCAGTCTTCAGTGCGGCTTGCTGCGCGCAAGAAGGGAGCGCCTCGAAAGCTTGAAAAGACAGCAGGAAGGTTCCCGTAAGAATCATTTTCCGCCTCGGGGAACTCATCGAGCCGCAGCCTCCAAAGTCCGCATTCTATCTGCGTTTCGGGTTGCCCTGCAAAAATGGCGCGGACGCGCGTAGACTCTTTGCGATTAGGAGCACGTTATGAGTGGACGACTCGCGGGGAAAGTGGTGGTGGTGACAGGGGCGGCCCAAGGAATTGGATTTGGGTGTGCGCGGATGGCGGCCGCGGAAGGCGCGGCGGTGGTTCTGGGAGACATTCAGAAAGACCGTGGCGAAGTAGCGGCAGAGAAAATTCGGAAGGAAGGTGGAAAAGCAGTTTTTCAAACTGTGGATGTGACGGAAGAGACGCAGTGCGCGGCACTCGTGGATGCAGCGGTAAGAAAGTTCGGAAGATTGACTGGAGTTGTGAACAATGCAGGATGGTTTCCGCGTGCGCGATTGGAGGAAACCACGAGTGAGCTTTGGGACAAGGTGCTGCAAATCAATCTCCGTGGTGCGTTTTATGTGACAAAGCATGCCGCGCCGCAAATGAGGGAATGCGGAGGCGGTAGCGTCGTGAATATGGGATCGGTTTGCGGAATCCAAGGTCTGCCGAATTTGGTCGCGTATGCGGCGGCCAAAGGCGGAATGCTTTCGATGACGAGAACCCTGGCTGGTGCGCTGGCCGCGGATCGCATTCGCGTGAATTACCTCATTCCCGGATGGATTGCAACGGAGGGCGAACTCGCGATTCAGAAGGGAGAAGGGCGCACCGCAGCGGAAATCGAGGAGCAGGGAAAAAAATTGGCGCTGGGAAGATTACAAACGGTGCAAGACGCGGCTTACGCGGCGGTCTATTTATTGAGCGATGAGTCTTCGCAAATGACCGGAGCGGTGCTCAACGTGGACGCAGGAGGTTCGATGCTGCCGATTCAAGGTGCGGCGTATCCGGGTTGAGAAAGGCTGCCTCGGGCAAACGTTCTACGCTCCGAGCAGAACGTCACGGACTACTCCCATTTCCAGTCGGCAAATTGTTCGCGCAATGCAATTTTCTTGAATTTGCCCACGCTTGTGCGTGGGATGGCTTCGACGAAAACGAAGGCGTCCGGTAGTTGCCACTTGGCGAAGCACGCCGCAAGAAACTGCCGCAGCTCTTCCGCCGTTGCGGTGTGGCCTTCCTTCAAAACGACTGCTGCCAAGGGGCGTTCCTGCCATTTCGGGTGAGGAATTCCGACCACACAGGCTTCCTTGACCGCCGGATGTCCCATCAAGCAGTTTTCCAGGTCAACAGAACTAATCCATTCGCCGCCGGACTTTACGAGGTCTTTGGCCCGATCCACAATTTTGACGAAACCTTCTTCATCAATCGTTGCGACGTCGCCCGTACGGAACCAGCCGTCCGGCGTCCAGCGATGCGCTTGATCCGGTGATTCGTAATAATGTGAAGCGATCCAAGGACCGCGAATTTCGAGTTCGCCGGGAGTTGCTCCGTCCCATGGCGCTTCAATTCCTTCGGGAACGGGCGCGCCCGGCGGGGAATCTTCGCGGCGCATCACGCGAAGTTCGACGAATGGAGCGGGCCAGCCCTGTTTTGCGCGAGCTTCGTATTGCTGGTCTGCGCTCCATTCGTGCATGTGCTTTTTCAACCTGCCCACGGTCGCGAGCGGCGTAGTTTCCGTCATTCCCCAAAGATGGAGAATATGCAAGCCGTATTTGTCGAGCGCACGCATCAGCCGTTCGGGCGGAGCCGTCCCGCCGCATGCGATACGCACCGGAGAAGGAAATTCCCAACGGCCGGGATTAGTTTCGAGCGCGTAAAGAACACCGAGCCATACGGTTGGCACGCCGCCGGCGAACGTGACCTTTTCCTGAACCATTAGGTCGAGGACGCTTTCTGCGTCAACGTTGGGGCCCGGCAGAACCAATCGAGAGCCGAGCATCACGCAGGTGTAGGGTAGACCCCAGGCGTTGGCGTGAAACATCGGCGCGACGGGAAGAACGGTGTCCAAATGGCTGATGCCGAAGGAATCGGTCATCGCTTCCGCAAAAGAATGAAGCACGATGGCACGATGCGAATAGATGACGCCTTTCGAAAAGCCCGTTGTACCGGATGTGAAGCACATGGCCGCGCCGTCGTTTTCGTCGATTTTGGGATACGCAAATTCTGTGGGCGCGGCGGCGAGAAGTTCCTCGTAATTTAGAAGGTCTTCCGGGATGGACCCGCAGCCGTAGGGAACGACAATGATTTTTTCGAATGGCGCGTCGGCGCGGAATTTTTCGAAAACTGGCAGAAGCACGTCGTCAATGATGAGAAAGCGATCCTTGGCGTGGTTGGCAATGCCGGCGATTTCGTGCGGATGTAAGCGAAGATTTAGCGTGTGAAGAATTCCGCCGGCGCAGGACACTCCAAAAAATGCCTCGAGGTGGCCGGAATGATTCCACATCATGGAAGCGACGCGATCGCCGGATTGCAAACCGAGTTTCGTCAATCCGGACGCGAGCTGGCGCGCGCGCCTGTAAAAATCGCCGTAGGTGGAACGGACGATGGAGCGGTCGGGCTTGCGTGAAATGATTTCGACGCGGGAAAAAAGTTTCGCATTGCGCTCCAGGACGTGCGGAAGCGTCAGCGGAAAGTTCATCATCGTTCCACGCATGGAGTCCCCGGCGCGCCGGAAGTTGAGCGGATGGTATCACTAAGGAAGAGAGACGCACAGGGAGAGGAGTGCGCGCTTAAGCCCCGGCTAGCGGGGAGAATTTTCGTTGCAAAAGGCGTCAATTTCCGAGAGTATGCAACTGACCGCTGAAGTAAGGGTCCGAGCCCGCGGTGGAATGGTGTCTGATCTGCCCGTGAACGGTTGCTGTTTCTTCAGCGCGCTCCGCGACTCGCAGGTGGGTTCCGGGCAGAAGGAGTCGGTAAGTGAAGAAGCTCTACGTAGGAAATCTTCCGTTCTCGGCGACGGAAGATAGCCTGCACGAATACTTCGCGCAGGCAGGAGTAAATCCCTCGGCAGTGAATCTGATTCGTGACCGCTTTACGGGACAATCGCGCGGGTTCGCCTTCGTCGAAATTGGAAATGACGAAGAAGCGGATCGCGCGATTAATACGATGAACGGGCAAAATTTCGGGGGACGCAATTTGGTAGTGAATGAAGCGCGGCCGCAGACCGAACGCGGCGGCGGTGGCGGAGGTCGAGGCGGTTACGGCGGAGGCCGCGGCGGCGGTGGTGGGCGCGGTGGTGGCGGAGGCCGCGGCGGAGATCGTGGCGGTGATCGCGGAGACCGAGGTGACCGCGGGAACCGTTGGTAGTTGGACCTTCCTGAGATAGCGATGGCAAGCCGGCCTGGTTTGCCGAGAATTATCCTTTCGAAAGGTGTTGCGGGGCGGGTTTGCGTCTGGCGGCATGTCTTTCGACGGCTCCGTTCTTGAAGCGGAAGCGTTCGAGCGAGGTTGCCTGCAAACCGCGTTCGACGAGCGCATGGGCATCGCATTGTGCTTCGGCGAAGTCGAGCTCCTCGCTCGTGGCGAAGAGTGCAGGAGACTTTGGTTGAAAGAGCGGGCAACAATCATGAAAGCGTTCTGCGGAAATGTCGTATGTGCCGATTTTTGCCGCAAGGTTCTGAATCTCGAGTTTGTCATCCCCGATGAGCGGACGGTAGAGAGGCAAACGCGCGATGGAGCCGACGGACTGTAGATTGCCCAGAGTTTGGGAGGCGACCTGGCCAAGGCTGTCGCCCGTTACGAGGCCTTTTGATTTTTCCCGAAGAGCGAGACGCTCCGCGATGCGCAGCATGAGGCGGCGATAAAGGAGCGTGCGAAAAGATTCGTCGGCGCGGGCAACAATTTCGCGCTGCAGCGGTTCGAACGGAACAAGATAGAGCTTTGCGCTCCCCTGCCACGGGACAAGTTTTTCGAGAAGGCGTCTAGCGACGTGAATGGAGGACTCGCCCGGTTCCGCGCCGCCGCCCCAAAAATGGACAAAGCTCAAATGCGCCCCACGCTTCATCATCTTGTACGCAGCTACGGCGGAATCGAATCCGCCGCTCAGCAGGCATGTGAGCCGCCCCGCCGTATTCGACGGCAATCCGCCCGGTCCGGCGATACGCCGCGCATAAATCAAAATCGGCCCGCGCGTGACTTCTATCCTGCACGTGAGGTCGGGGTTTTTTAGATCGACTTTGGCAGGACGGCCAGCCTCCACGAGATTGTCGAAGAGTGTGCCTCCGACTTCCCTTTCCAAGAACATGCCCTTGTGCGGAAAGCGCTTGTCGCTGCGTTTTGCGCGCACAGCAAAAGTAGAAAAGGCCTCGGTGCGAACTTCCTCCCAGGCGGCTTCGCGGAGTTGAGGAAGGATGTCTTCCGACCGCCTGTGGCTCCATTCGACGCGGCGTGCTACGGCCAGATGCGAAATTCCAAAAACTTGCTGAAGCCGCTGGACCGCCAGATCGGTCTGGGCGGCGTCTTCGAGTTCGACGAGATAACGGTCGCCGGGTTGTGTAATGCGGATAACGGAAATTCCCTCAAGCGCGCGAAGCATGGCGCGGCGCAATTGGTGGAGGAAAAAAAGACGGTTGCCCAGCTTGAGCCAGAGCTCGTGATAGTGAACGACAATGTGAGCAGTGGTCGGCATTTTCGCTTGGCGCGCGAAGCCAACTTGCGTAGTATAGCGCCAGTTTACGGGCGAGCCGCACGCTGTGGCGTCTTGCGGTGAGTCGGTTTGAGTTTCTTAATTCGTGACACATTAAGTCAGAAACTCAAATCGACTCACCGCCGGATTCAGGCGTGTGTACCCTGCTCGCTTGCACAGAAACGGTGTGACCTGCGCCGGCCGCCCACGGCGCAACAATTCCCCCCGTAACGTGTTTGAAACAGTAGCCGAGGAAATTAGCTCGGTGGCGAAGAAATATCGTATCGTCTCCGCGTACAGAGATGTTTGTAGACACTGTCAGGGAATGGCCCCAGGAGCTTAGGTGAACCTTTTTGGAACCTTATGCATCCAACGCGGTAGAAAGAGCGTAGTACGAAGTAGAGATTCAGAGAATGACAACTTGGCAAAAACGCGATTGGCAACAGTTTTACGAGATAGCGAGACGCCCGTGGCGGCGTCATCGCCCGCCCCGGCCGGTGTATCCGACGGGGTTGAATCGCGTGTTGCCGGCCCAGGGATTTAGCTTGTCGGAGCTCGATGACGCGGGCGTGGATCTGGAGCAAGC
>JACXTT010001011.1_pt1 | contig 48141 bp, 48 predicted proteins | sample 9270951 | NCBI WGS metagenome assembly JACXTT01 (sample SAMN15532306, study PRJNA645909) | rock metagenome | isolation source: weathered quartz diorite | place: Puerto Rico | collected 2017-06-21 | reverse complement strand
GAAGACGGTCTGCCCGGCGGCCCCTCCGTCGTTGCCCGCCGAGTCGGCGAGGAGCACCGCGGCGGTCCCCGCCGTCCACGGACCCATCGCCGTGAAGAGCACTGCGCGCGACGCGAGCGCGGCCTGCAGGTCGTCGCGCTCGAACGCGTCGCCGACCAGGTCGGCGACGGGCATCGGGAGCACCCGGAGCGCCTCGCGGCCGGCGCGCGCGCCGAGCTTGCGGAACGCGCGTCCGAGCCCGAGCCCACGGAGCGCGTCGGCGAGTGTCGGGCTCTTGAGATCAGGTGGCGTGATCGCGTCGAGCCTCGCGACGAAGCTCGCGATCGAACGCACCTTCCGGTCGAACTCGGGGAAGGCGCTCGCGTCCGCGGCCGATCGCGAGCGGAGCTCGTCGGCGGTCCGGCCGGGGTCGGCCCAGAGGGTAAGGCCCCCTCCGTCGGGATTCGGCGCGAAGACGCGGACGTCGGGTCGGATGAGGCGAAGGCCGTGCGACTCGAGGGCCAGCTCGCGCACAACCGACGCCCGGAGCCGTCCCACGGTGTGCAGCAGGAGCGGCGACCTCACCCCGGGCGCGATCTCGACGGTGCCCGCGATGCCCCCCGCCCGTTCGCGGCGCTCCAGGATCAGGACGCGCCGCCCGGCCTTCGCCAGGTACGCGGCCGCGACGAGTCCGTTATGGCCGGCGCCGACGACGATCGCGTCATAGCGGCCGTCCCCGGTCTTCATGCCGCCCTCCCTCGGGTTCGGCGAGCGGAGCGAAGGACCTGCATCGCCGCGATCTTGCCCGGCGCGCCCATGATGCCGCCGCCGGGGTGGGTCGCCGACCCGCAGAGCCAGAGGTTGCGGATGGGCGTGCGGTAGCGCGCCCATCCGGGCACCGGCCGGTTGAAGAAGAGCTGCTCCAGCGTGAGCTCGCCCTGGAAGATGTTGCCCTCGGTCAGCCCGAAGGTCTCCTCGATGTCGAGCGGCGTGAGGATCTGCTTGCCGACGATGATGTCGCGGATGTTCGGCGCCGATTCCTCGATGACGTCGATGACGGCCTCGCCGAAGGCGTCCCGCATCGCCGAATCCCACACCGCGCCGTCGGCCAGGTGGTACGGCGCCCACTGCACGAAGCAGCTCATGATGTGCTTGCCCGGCGGCGCCATCGAGGCATCGACCAGCGTCGGGATCATCATGTCGATGAACGGCCGTCGCGAGAACCGTCCGTACTTCGCGTCGTCGTACGCCGTCTCCATCTCGTCGACCGAGGACGCGAACCCGATCGCGCCGCGAAGGTGCTCGCCCGGCCCGGGCAGACACGTGAAGTTCGGCAGCCCATCCAAGGCCAGGTTCACCTTGCCCGAGGAGCCCCGGTACTTGTAGTGGCGCACGTCCTCGGCGAACTCTGCCGGCAACACGCTCGAGTCGAGCAGCCCCAGGTACGTCCGCCGCGCATCGGCGTTCGACAGCACCACGCCGGCCTCGATCTCCTCGCCGGACTCAAGGGTGACGCCGACTGCGCGGTCGCCATGCACGTCGATCCGCGCAACCGGCGCCTCGGTGCGGATCTCGGCGCCGAGCGAGCGCGCCGCCGACGCGATCGCCTCGCTCACGCCGCCGGTCCCGCCTCGCGGGATGCCCCACGCGCCAAACGAGCCGTCGACCTCGCCCATGAAGTGGTGCAGCATCACGTAGGCGGTCCCGGGCGAGCGCACGCCCAGGAACGTCCCGATGATCCCATTCGACGCGATCGCGCCGATGATCGGGTCGCTCTCGAACCACTGCTCCAGGAAGTCGACCGCGCTCATGGTCATGATCTGCACGAACGCGGCCTGCAGCTCGGTGGGCAGCTCGCGGAAACGCTTCACCAGCGCGCCCAGCGGCAACCATTCCCGGGGGTCGAACCGGCCCGGGTCCGGCGGGACCATCTCGAGGATGGGCTTGATGAACCGGATGATCTCGGTGGTGCGGAACCCGAATTCGTGCCACGCCTCGGCGTCGTTCACGGAGAACTTCCGAAGCTCGTGGTAGGTGCGGCCGGGGTCGTTCGTCACCCACAGGTAGCGGTCGCCGAGCGGCGTGAAGCTCCCGTCGAACGGCAGCACCTCCAGGCCGTGCGCGGGGAGGTTCAGCTCCCGGATGATCTCCGGGCGCAGCAGCGACACCACATACGACGCGACACTGAAGCGGTACCCGGGGACGATCTCCTCGGTGACCGCCGCGCCGCCGACCACGTGCCGTCGCTCGAGCACCAGCGTGCTCAGCCCCGCCTTCGCCAGGTATGCGGCCGCGGTCAACCCGTTGTGGCCGCCCCCCACCACCACCGCGTCGTACCGCTTCCCCACGCCGAGCCCTCCGTGCTAGAGTTTGAACGGCCGTTCAAACTTTACACCGCCAGGCCTGTCGGAGGGAAGTCGGCGTGACGATCGGCACCGCGTTCCACCCCCGGGAATCCGGGCTGAACCAGAAGCTCGCCTGGACCGACTGGTGGGGGTTCTCGGCCGCCAGCACCTACGCCGATTCGAGCGATATCGAGTACAACGCCGTCCGCGAGTCGGTCGGCGCGATCGACGTCTCGCCCTTGTTCAAGTACCTCGTCACCGGCCCCGACGCCGGACGCCTTGTCGACCGCGTTATCACCCGCGACGCATCGAAGCTCCAGGTGAACCAGGTCTACTACACGCCCTGGTGCGACGAAACCGGCAAGGTCATCGACGACGGCACCGTCACCCGCTTGGACGAGACGATCTACCGGTGGACTGCCGCCGAGCCGAACCACCGCTGGTTCTCGATGAACGCCGCCGGCCTCGACGTCGACATCCAAGACGCCTCGTTCGAGATCGCCGCGCTCGCCCTCCAGGGCCCGAAGTCCCGCACGGTCCTCGAGCTCGCCACCAACACCGACTGGTCCGACCTCAAGTACTTCCGGCGGCGCATGACCGCTATCGCCGGCATCGGCGTCGACGTGACGCGTACCGGCTACACGGGAGACCTCGGGTACGAGCTGTGGGTCCCGACCCAACACGCCGTGCCCCTCTGGGATGCGATCTTCGAGGCCGGCAAGGTCTTCGGCATTCGCCCGGTCGGCCAGGACGCGCTCGACGTGCTCCGCGTCGAGGCCGGCCTGATCCTCCTGGACGCCGAGTTCACGAGCGTGCGCAACGCCTACAGCGAGGAGCAGGAGTACTCGCCCTTCGAGCTCGGCCTGGATCGTCTGGTCGACCTCGACAAGCGGAACTTCGTCGGCAAGCGGGCCCTCCAGGCCGAACACAAACGCGGCGGTCCGAAGCGACGCCTGGTCGGGATGGAGCTGGACTGGTCCGGGCTCGAGGCCGCGCATGAGCGCCACGGCATCCCCACGACGCTCGCGCTCGGCACGTCGAAGGAAGCGGTGCCCATCTACGCCGCCGGCCGCCAGATCGGCCGCGCGACGAGTTCGACGTGGTCGCCGACGCTCAAGCGCGTGATCTCGCTGGGACTCGTGGAGAAGGAGTTCGCTCGGCCACACTCGCGCGTCGATGTCGAATGGACCGTCCTGGGCACGCGAGACAAGATCGGCGCGACCGTCGTCCCGCTCCCGTTCCTGGACCTACCCCGCAAGCGCGGTTGAGGGAGGCGGGGGGATCAGCCCGCCGCCTCCCTCGCGCACTGCTACCAAACGTTCCTGATCGTCAGATCGTCGTGCGATGCGTTCCCAGCGTCTTCGGGCTTGGCCCCGTGTAGAGCACCACATGCCCCGCCGGGACGGCGCCCCCTGTGGCCGCGAGGCCGCCCGTCGGCGCCGACATGAACTCGTTGCACGAGGTGATGTTGCCGATCACGCACGTGGTTCCGGTGAACGTGGCGTCGGCGACCACCGGGTAAGCCTTCCCGTTGGACCCGTACGAGGTCGAGGCGTAGTCCCCCAGGAAGTATCCGCCGGCGTTCGCCAGCCACGTCTGCTTGATGGTTCCGAAGATCTTGATCTTCGACCAGGTGGCGCCGCCGTTCGTCGAGGACGCGAATACCCCGGAGATCTTGCAGGTGCTCGAAGTGCAACTGTTCGTCGGCATGAAGTAGGCGAAGACGCCGACGTGTGCGGTCCCGCCCTGGGTCGAGTGGTCCACCCCGATGCCGGGCTGGAAGAACTCCGCCGTACTAGTGGTGGGCACGAACGGCACCTGGGCCGGCGAGGTCCACGAGATCCCATCCGACGAGGTGCTGAACACGATGTCGTCCGCCGAGCATCCGCTGCGGAACCGGCAGTCGGACCACGCCACGTACACCGTGCCGCCGCCGTCGATCTCAGCCGACTCGAACCCCGATCCGTCCCGCATGCCCGTGGCACCGTGGACCTGGATCGAGCTGATGGTGTGAGGGCCCGTGTAGCTCACTCCGCCGTTCGTCGAAATGAAGGACTCCAGCACGCCGGCGCTGATGGCCAACACGACGGTCCCGGTCGGCTGCACGACGATCTGGCCTCCGCTCGCGAAGGTGCTGGGCATCGAAGAGGAGCTCCAGGTGAGGCCGCCGTCCGTCGACCGGCTCATGTGGACGAGGTCGCCGCCGAACGCGTCGTCCCACTCGACATAGCAGTTGCCGTAGAAGGGGCTCGTGGCGGTGGTGTCGCATCCGATCCAGCTCTTGTCGTAGAAGGAGCTCGCCCCCGTCGAAACGGTGATCGGCGCGTCCCACGTGATGCCGTCGGACGACCGGCTGACCAGGACCGCCGCGCCGATGACGCCCGCGTTGATGGCGATCGTGGCGATCAGCCACTTTCCGTCCTGGGGGTCGTACGCGACCGATGGGTCGCTGATGCGGGCCCACGGTCCCGGAGGGGTGGCGAACGTCGTCGTGCTGGGCAGCTCACCGCTGGTCCATGTGGTTCCGTTGTCCGTCGAGGTGGCAAATCCGATGTCGTCCGAGCCGCCGTCGGTGTATCGACCGCCGCCCTGGAAGGTGCCGACGATGGTGCTCCCGAAGGAGAACGTGTCCGGCTCCACCAGGGCCTTGTGATACGCGTTCGTGTTCGTGTACGGGTCCTGCGCCACCGTGGTGATCGGAACGTTCGCGAGCGCATTCCCGGCGAGCGCCACGACCATCAGGATGACGCCCGGAAGGACGAGAGCGCGGCCGGAGAGCCGCGGCAAGCGTGATGCAGCCATTGACCTCCCTTTCTCTGAGGGACTGGCGTCGTCGAGGCCCGAGAGGCACGCCGACACCGCGGCGAACCTACGCTGAACCCTGCCCGACCACAAGGTCAGAACGCGAATCGGTGCTCCCGGTTCGGCGAACGGGCGTGGAGCTAGCGCGACCGGCGCCGGCGGGAGCGCTTGCGGTCCTTCAGGATCTCGCGGACCGCGTGGTGACCCGGGATGCCGCACACGCCGCCGCCGCCGTGGGTCGCTGAACTGGCCTGGTAGAGGCCCCTGATCGGGGAGCGGTAGTCCGCGTAGCCGGGCGCGGGGCGCATGTGGAACAGCTGTTCGAGGGACAGCTCGCCGTGGAAGATGTTCCCGCCGATCAGCCCGTATTCCTGCTCCATCTCGTACGGCCCGATCACCTGCCGGTGCAGGATCGATGCTTTGAAGTTCGGCGCGAGCTCCGTGTAGCCGTCGATCACGCGATCGGCGTAGGCCTCGAGCTCCGCTTGGTAGGGCTCTTTGGACCACTCGCAGGGGACCCACTGGGTGAACATCGAGATGATGTGGGTCCCTTCGGGCGCGAGGGTCTGATCGAACGTGGTGGGGATGACGGCCTCGGAGAAGGGGCGCGTCGCTGGACGGCCGGCCTTCGCGTCCTGGAAGCCCTGCTCGAGGTCGCGAAGCGAGAGGGCCAGCTCGATCGAGCCCGTGTGATGGTCCTGGAGGTTCGTGCCGGGGTTCGCGATGAAGTCGGGAAGCTCCGAGATGGCCGCGTTGATTTTCACGACGCCGCTCCGGCTCTTCCAGTTCGTGATGTCGCGAACGAAGTCGTCGGGGAGTTCCTTGGCGTCGAGCTGATGCAGGAACGTGGTCTGCGGGTGGACGGCGGTGACGACGGTCGTTGCGGTCAGCTCCTCGCCGGATTCGAGCACGACGCCGGTCGCGCGGCCGTTGCTGACGAGGATGCGCTGGACGCGGGCGTTCGTCCGGATCTCGGTGCCCTTCTCCTCGGCGGATCGGCGGATGGCGTCGGACACCGCGCCCATGCCGCCCTGGACGAACGCCCAGTTGCCGAGGTGGCCGTCGCCGACGTCGCCGATCGAGTGGTGGGCCATCACGTAGGCCGTGCCCGGCTCGTCGGCGCCCGCCCACGTGCCGATCACGCCCTGCGTCGCGATCGTGGCCTTGACCTCGTCGGATTCGAACCAGTCGCCGAGGAGGTCGCCGATGCTCATGGCGAACAGGCGCGTCGCCTCGCCGACCGTCCGGGTGCCGAGTCCGCGGTAGCGCCACGCGAGGCGTACCGTGTCGAGCATGTCGGAGACCTTCGTCGAGCCGAGCTTCGGGGGGGTCTGCCACAGGAGCGGCCCGAGCACGTCGGCGAGGCCTCCGAGCCAGGCGTCCCAGCGGGTCATGGCCTCGGCGTCTCGTTTGTTGATCTTCGCGATGCTCTCGTAGTTCCGCTTGGCGTCGTCGGCGTACAGGCTGATCGAGCGCCCGTCCGGCCAGGCCTGGTAGTAGGGCCCGAGCGGGAACAGGCGCAGGCCGTGCCGCTTCAGCTCCAGGTCCCGGACGATCGTTGGCGGCATCAGGCTGATCACGTAGGAGAGCTTCGTGACCTTGAGGTTCGGCGCCTCTGGCCACGGCGCCTCGGTCGCCGCGGCGCCGCCGGTGATGGGCCGGGACTCGAGCACGACCGTCCGGGAGCCGGCCCGGCTCAGGTAGGCTCCGGCGACGAGGCCGTTATGGCCCCCGCCGATCACGATCGCGTCGTACGTATTCGTCCGGCTCATGGTGGATGTTGAACGGTCGTTCAGTTTATGCTGACGGGCGATGTCGGCGCAACGCAAGCTCTCCGATGCTCGTCGCAAGCAGATCCTGCGGGCGGCGGTTCGCGTCATCAGCGACCGGGGGCTCTGCGACACCCGGATCGCGGACATCGCCGAGCGCGCGGGAGCGAGCGCCGCACTCGTCATCTACTACTTCGGGACGAAGGACCGGCTGCTGGCCGAGGCGCTCGCGTACTCGGAGGAGGCGTTCTACCACCACGCCGCGCGAGAGCTGGCCGAGATTCGGAGCGCCCGGGACAAGCTCGCGCGGGTGATCGAGCTGTCCTGCTCGGCGAGCGCGGCGCCGGGGACGATCATCCTGGACGAATGGGTGCTCTGGCTGGACATCTGGGCGCGCGCCCCGCGCGATCCCGAGGTCGCGAAGGACCGCGAGGTCCTCGACCGGCGGTGGCGCGAGACGATCGCCGGGATCGTTCGCGAGGGCCAGCGCTCGGGCGAGTTCGGGCCGGTCGACGTCGCCGACTTCTCCCTTCGCCTGGGGGCACTCATCGACGGCCTCGCGATCCAGGTGGTGCTGGGCGACGCCGAGGTGACCGCCGACAAGATGTTCGAGACGTGCATGCGAAGCGCCGCCCGCGAGCTCGGGTTCGACTGGGGGGGCCGACAACGTCGGACGCTTCGCGCCGCGCGCCCCAAACGCGTGGCCGCGTCGCGATCCCGGTAACCGTCGGTCCCCCAACCGTTCGACAGGAGAGCATCATGAACACCATCCACCCCTCCCCGATCGACACCTCGGCCCTGGCGCCCGTCCTCGCTCCGATCGGGGAGAGCCGGACCCTCCCCGCCGAGGCGTACACGTCACCTGATGTCCTGGCCTGGGAGGTTCGGCATTTCTTCGAGGGATCCTGGGTCTGCGTGGGCCGATCGACCCTGGTTGCGAAGGCCAGTGACCAGACCGCGATCGCGATCGGCGGCGAGGGCATGCTGCTGGTTCGCGGCGAGGACAGGGTCCTGCGCGGGTTCTCCAACACCTGCCGTCACCGGGGGCACGAGCTCCTGGCGTGCGGCGCGGTCGCGAACGAGCGCGTGATCAAGTGCCCCTACCACGCGTGGGTCTACGGCCTCGACGGGTCGCTTCGCGCCGCGCCCCGGTTCTCCGATCTCCCCGAGACCGACCCGGTCTTCGAGGGCCTGGTGTCGGCGCGCGTCGAAGAGTGGCGAGGGTGGGTCTTCGCGAACGCGGACGCCGCCGCGCCGCCGCTCGAGGAACACGTCGGCAACCTGGACGGCCTGCTCGCCCCCTACGACCCGGCGTCGCTCGTGACCGCCGCCTCGCACGACTACGAGGTGCGCGCGAACTGGAAGATCGTCGTCGAGAACTACCACGAGTGCTATCACTGCCCGCAGATCCACCCCGAGCTCTGCCGCGTGACGCCGCCCACGAGCGGCGACAGCTTCGAGACGACCGGGCTCTGGGTCGGCGGGTCGATGGATCTCCGCGAGCACGCCGAGACGATGTCGATCTCGGGACAGAGCGGCGGCGAGCCCATCGCCGGCCTCCCGGAGCACCAGCGGCGGCAGGTGTTCTACTTCGGACTGTTCCCGAACCTGCTCGTGAGCCCGCACCCCGACTACGTGCTCACGCACCGGATCGAGCCGCTCGCGACGGACCGGACGCGGATCGAATGCGAGTGGCTCTTCCCGCGGGCGTCGAGCGAACGGCCGGGGTTCGACCCCACCTATGCGGTCGAGTTCTGGGACATCACCAACCGGCAGGACTGGGGCGCGTGCGAATCGGTGCAGCGCGGCGTTTCGTCGCGCGGGTACCGGCCGGGCCCCCTCGCGCTCGAGGAGGACAACGTCCACCAGTTCTTGACGATGATCGCCGGCGGCTACCTGCAGGGCTCTCCGGTGCACCCGGTACCGGCGGCCCGGTTCAGCGCCGCCGCCCGCTCATAGCTCGGCGGCGAACTCCCCGAAGCCGATCCCGCCGCCGCGCTTCTCCCCGCGCGTCGAGATCCGGTAGACCGCGTAGCCGAGCACGATCAACAGGAGCGACGTCGTGAGCATGATCGTCGCGAGCGCGTTCAGGGCCGGCGTGGGGGACGCGCGGGCGCTGTTGAAGATCTTCACGGCCATGGGCTCGGTCGAAGCATCCGAGGACAGGTACCGGACGATCACGAAGTCGTCGATGACGTCGGCGAAGACGAGCACCGCGCTCGCGAAGATCGCCGGGTACAGGAGCGGCAGGAGGATCCGCCGGAGGGCCTGGACGGGCGAGGCGCCGAGGTCCATCGCCGCCTCCTCGTACTCCTTGCCGATCGAGAGCATGCGGGCGCGCACGATGATCACGGGATAGGACACCTGGAAGGTGACGAGCCCCAGGAACTGGGCCTTCGTCCCGAGGTGCACGAACGAGAGCAGGTTCGCGAACACGAACAAGAGCGTCACCCCGATGATCAGCTCCGGCATCACGAACGACAGCAGCATCTGGAAGTTGAAGGTCGAGGCGATGCGACCACGCCAGCGGTCGATGCCGATGGCGAAGGCGACGCCGAGCGGCACCGCGACGATCGTGGTGATCGCGGCGAGCCGAAGGGTCTGGAAGAGGGCGGTGTGGAGGTTCGGGTCGTGCCAGACGGACAGCACCGGGTCCTTGAAGTACCAGCGAAGCGAGAACCCCTGCCAGGTGCTCCGCGACCGGCCGGCGTTGAACGAGAACAGCACCGCGATCGCGACCGGGAGGATCGACCACGCCAGGTAGACCCACGTGAACGACTCGAGGAGCCGCGGCTTGCGCCATGGGTTCCGGAACCGGCTCCCGACCGGCGCGCGGGCGGCGACCGCGCTCATCCGCTCCGCTCCCGCGTGGCCCGCCCGGTGCTCGACACGTAGTAGAGCATCGGGATGATCAGGATGACCGTCAGGATGAGCACCAGGACGGCGGCGTTCGTCCCCTGACCGGGCGTCCCGACCGAGTCGTCGATCAGGTTGCCGATCATCGAGGTCTTCGGCGATCCGGAGAGCAGGTCGTTGGTGAAGTAGTCGCCGAACATCGGCAGAGCGACGATGACCATCCCCGCCAGGATGGCCTGCTTGCTCAGGGGAAGCGTCACGCGAGCGAAGGTCCGCGCCCGGTTCGCGCCGAGGTCCCGGGCGGCCTCGAGGAGGTTCGGGTCGATGCGGTCGAGCCCCGCGAACAGCGGCAGGATCATGTACGGGATGTAGCCGTACACCAGCCCGAGCACGACCGTGATCGGCCGGCCGCTCAACCAGTCCACGGGGTGACCGACCAGGTGCAGGGTGGTCAGGGAGCGGTTCACCAGCCCGTCGTTGCCGAGCAGGTTGACCCAGGCCAGCATCCGCATCATGTAGCTGATCCAGAACGGCGCGATCAGGAGCACCAGGAGCAAGCTCCGCCGGCGCCCCGCGTAGCGGGCGACGTAGTACGCGACGGGATAGGCGATCAGCAGGCAGAGCGCCGAGGCAACGCCGACGTAGAGGAACGTGCGAAGGAACGGAGGCCCGAGGAACGCGCCCTTCCCGAAGATCTGGCGCAGGACGTCGCGGAACGTCCCCGGATACCACTGAATGGGGTTCCAGACCGGCACCGGGTTGCGGAAGATCGGGTCCACCGTGCCGAAGGCCACGGCCAGCACGACGTAGAACGGGACGGCGAACAGGAGCAACAGCCAGAGGGCACCCGGCCCGGCGAAGGACGGCCAGAACCAAGGCGGGTACCAGACACCGTCCGACGTGGCGCGCCGCCGTCTGGTTCGGAGCATGCCCTGCCTAGGCGCCTGCCTTGAACTGCTGCCACACGGCGTGCCACGCGGCGTCGTCCGCCGGGCTCAGCTCGAGCTCGCGCGAGCCGGTCTTCCAGATGGATGGGTCGACCACGACGGTCGTCAGATTCGACGGGATGAGCTGCTGCTTGATCAACAGGTCCGAGCTGATCGCCGTCTGGGGAGGCTGATAGCCCAGCCAGCTGAAGTTCTCCATCGCGTAGTTGAAGTCCAGCATGTAGTTCACGAACAGGTGGGACAGGACGGGGTTCTTGCCCGCCTTCAGGATCGCGAGCGTGTCGTTGGCGACGGGGGCGTACTGCGGGAGCGCCCAGTAGCGAAGGACCCCGGGGTCGAACCCCTTCGGCCCGTAGTACTGCGAGTTCATGATGTCCCCGGACCAGGCTTCGTTGACCCAGGTCTTCGCCTCGGGCAGGTCGACGTAGTCCGAGATGTTGACGAGCGGGTTCGTCGCCTGGGTGAGCTGGAGGAGTTGGGCCTTGACCATGTCGAGCTTGGACTGGTCGCCGGTGTTCACGTCGTAGATGTGGTTGCGGAGCAGCACCATGCTGATCGTCTCGCGGTAGTCGTCGAGCACCTCGGTCTTGCCCTTGTACTGGGGGTCCCAGAACACGTCGTAGGGGTTGGGCCGGGCCGAGATGTCCTCGGACACGTGGTCGGTCCGCCAGGCGATGCCGGTCGTGTAGACGACGTAGGGGACCGTGTACTGCCATCCCTGGTCGTAGAAGGGGTTCTGGAACTCCGGCCAGACGGACGTGATGTTGGGGATGTAGGAGTGGTTGATCGGGCGCACGAACTTCGAGACGACGAGCTTGCCCAGGATGTCCACCGTTGGGACGAAGATGTCGAAGTCCACCTGTCCGGAGCGGATCTTTGCGAGCGCCTCATCGGAATTGTTGAAGGTCGACAGCTGGACCTTGACGTTGTACTGCTTGTACTTCTTCTCGAAGTCGCGGAGGACCTTCAGGTAGATGTAGTCCTCCCAGTTGTAGAGCTTCAGCGTTGCGTTCATCTCGGGCTGCAGGCCGCTCGCGATCGGCATGTTGTCCGGGTAGATCGGCCACTTGACCGGGCTGTTCGGCCGCGCCAGCGCGAGACCTCCGGCGCTTCCGGACGCGGACGGGAGGACCGCCGCGGGACCCTTGCCGCATGCCTCCAGGAGCGCGCCGATGCTCGAGAGGGCGATCGCCCCCTGCCCCGTGCGCTTGAGGAAGTCGCGCCGCGAGAATCCACTCGCGGGTGTTGCCCGCTCACGAGGGTGCCGCATGGTCGCTCGCCTCCGGGACCTTGGGGCTCCGCCGGATCATTTGAACGACGGTTCAATCGTCGTCTTAGCACGCGCGGTGAGGGAACGCAACCGGTTCCCGCTCGAGGGGGGTAGGCTTCGGATCATGCGCCGCTCGACGATCTGGGCGTCGGTGTTGCTCGTGGCGCTCGCCTCCGCGTGCGTCGGTGCTCGGCCGGTGCCGACACCTCGCGCCGGTCGGGTCGCGCCTCCCAGCCCGTTCGCGCTCGCGAGCGCGCACCCGCACGGCCCCGACCAGGTCGAGCTCACCCGGTCGCCCGGGACGGCATGGGCGGCGGCCACGATCTGGCCGGCCGGCGGCCGTCACCCGGTGTGGCGTGGCTGCCAGCACGTCTACAACCCGGCCCTGTCGGCCTTCCTGTTCGGTCCGGAGCCCGCCGGGTAGCGGCTACGCCGCGTGCACCGTCATCGGCAGGCCGCCGCGCGGCCGAAGGACGAACAGCCGCTCGGGTACGACCGCATGATCGGGCACGAGCTCGACCCGGAAGCGCTGGGCGATCGTCGCGGTGATGAGCTGCGACTCGAGCAGCGCGAAATTGTGGCCGATGCAAAGACGTGGGCCGCCGCCGAAGGGGAAGTAGGCGAACGGGGGCCGGGCGGCGGCCCGGTCCCGGGTGAAGCGCTCCGGCCGGAACTCCTCGGGTTCGTCCCAGAAGGCCGGGTTCCGGTGCATCGTGTAGGGGCACAGGGCGACCACGCTGCCGGCCGGGATCACCTGGTCGCCGAGCCGGTCGTCTACGAGCGCCCGCCGCCCCAGGATCCAGGCCGGCGGATACAGCCGCATCGATTCGTCGAGCACCATTCGGTTGTAGGTGAGCTCCGGCAAGTCGCCCACGGTCGCCACGCGATCGCCCAGAACCGCATGGACCTCCTCACGGAGGAGGCCCATGGGACGGGGGTTCTGCGAGAGCAGGTACCACGACCAGGTGAGCGCGTTCGCCGTCGTCTCGTACCCCGCGAGCATCAGCGTGATCACCTGGTCGCGGACCTCACGGTCGGTCATGGCCTCGCCGGTGTCCTGGTCGCGCGCGGCGAACAGCATCGCGAGCAGGTCCGAGTACTCGCGGTCGTCGCGACGGCGCTCCTCGATGATGGCCGCGACCGTGTCCTCGACCCCCGCCCGGCCCAGGATGAACTCGGGGTTGCCGGGGGCGATCAGGTGGCCGAGGCCCTCGGCGATCCGGTGGCCGAGCGAGTCGGCGACCTCGCTGATGTCGACCGAGAACAGCGCCCGCGTGGTGATACGAAGCGTGAGCGATCCCATCTCGGCGGCGACGTCCAGGGGCTTGCCGGTCCGGGCGTGGTCAGCCCACCGCTCGAGCATCATGAGCGTCGCCTCGGTCACGCCGTCGCCGATCCGGGCGACCCGTTCGCGATAGAACGCGGGCTGCATCAGGCGGCGCTGCCGCCACCAGTCCTCTCCCTCGCTCGTGAGGAGGCCGTCGGCGATGGCCTCCTTGAAGAGGTTGTTGATCACGGTGGCCTTGCTGTAGTTCTCGTGGTTGTCGACCAGGATGTGCTTGACGTAGGCGGGGTTGTTGATGAGGAACGCCGCCTCCGCCCCGGCCCGATACCGCGCGACGTCGCCGCCGCGCCGGGAGAGCGCGAGGAGGGACCGGAACGGATCGCGCGTGTGGAGCGTGGCCTCGGTGGTCGTCATGCCGGACCTCTAGTCTGGTCGGTCGGCCCTTCGAATGCCAACCCCCGCCCCGGCGAGCGGACGGATTCGACGAGCGGGCCGAGCGCCGAGGCCAGGCGGTCGGTGTGTGCGCGCACGTCCGCTCGGGACCGCGGGTCCCCGGCGGGCGGGATCGGGCTCCCGAACGCCACCGCGACCGTGGGCCGCATCGGAGGCCGAAGTCGCAGCCCGGCCTTGGACCAGCGGGCCTGCGTGCCCCAGACGGCGGCAGGGATGATCGGGGCGCCAGCTGCGAGCGCGATCCGGGCCGCGCCCTTCTGGACGGGCAGGAGCGCTCGCCCGTCGCCGACCGTCCCTTCGGCGGAGATGCCGGCGATCGCGCCGCCCCGCACGATCGCCGCAACGTCCTCGACCGCCTCCCAGTCCCCCATACCGCGCCGCACGGGGATCTGATCGATCCGGCGAAGCGCCCATCCCACGACCCGCTGGTCGAAGGCGTCGCTCACCGTGAGGTAGCGCACGGCGCGTCCCCGGCGCGAGGCGGCGAGCGCGACGAAGATCGGGTCCAGCACGCTCACGTGGTTCGACGCGATCAGGGCCCCGCCCGCGGTGGGTACGTGCTCGAGGCCCGTGAACCGAAGCCGGAAGGCGGCCCCGAGGAACGGGCCCCCGGCGGCGCGGGCCGCCCGCCACCATCCGTTCCACTCGGCCCCTGAGGGCCGCCTCAGCGCTCCGCCTCCTCGTCCTCTGCGGCGCCCGACTGCTGCTGCGAGCGCAGCACGCGCACGGCCTCCGCGGGCAGGTACGCGCGAACGGGCGTCCCCTGCTCGTAGGCGCGCGCGCCGTCCTCGTTCGGGACCATCGCCTGGAGCGTCTCGCCGGGAGCGAGCCGAAGGATGAGGTGGGTGACCGAGCCGAGATACACGGCCCGCTCGATCATGGCGGGGATGCGGTTCGCCGTATCGACGGCGTCGCCGCCCGATGCGTCACGGTACGGTTCGAGGCGAACCCGCTCGGGGCGGATGACCACCTTCACGGGACCCGTCGCGTCCGTATCGCCGGCGCCGGCGGTGATCGCGAACTCCCCGAGCCGCACGCGGCAGCTCCCGTTCGCGGATGCGCCCTCGACCGAGCCGCTCATGAGATTCGAGACGCCCAGGAAGTCGGCGACGAACTCGGTCGTCGGGCGTTCGTACAGCTCCTCCGGCGTCCCGACCTGCTCGATGCGGCCCCTCGACATCACCGCCAGCCGGTCCGACATCGTGAGCGCCTCCTCCTGATCGTGGGTCACGTAGATGAACGTGATCCCGATCCGCTCCTGCAGCGCCTTCAGCTCGACCTGCAGCGCCTTGCGGAGCTTCGCGTCGAGGGCACCGAGCGGCTCGTCCAGGAGCAGCACCGACGGGTTCAGGATGAGGGCCCGCGCGAGCGCCACGCGCTGCTGCTGGCCGCCCGAGAGCTGCGAGGGACGGCGCTTGTCGAACCCCTCGAGCTGCACCAGGGCGAGCGCGTCGGCCACGCGCCGGTTCGTGTCCTGCTTCGAGACGTCCTTGAACCGAAGGCCGAAGGCGACGTTCTCGTGGACCGACAGGTGCGGGAAGAGCGCGTAGCTCTGGAAGACGGTGTTGACCTTGCGCTTGTGCGGGGGCGTGTGCGCCATGTCGGCGCCGTCCAGGAGGATCCGGCCGTCGGTGGGCTGCTCGAACCCCGCGACCAGCCGGAGCGTCGTCGTCTTGCCGCATCCCGACGGCCCGAGGAGCGAGAAGAACTCGCCGCCGGGGATCTCCACGTTGATCCCGTCGACCGCGCTCACCTCGCCGAACCGCTTGACCAGGTCGACGAGCTGGACCTCGCCTCCGCTCATGGGTCAGGAGCGTAGCGCGCGCGCGAAGAGTGTGAAATTCCCCACGAAGAGGTCGACGTCCTCGGCGGTGTGCTGGACCGAGAGCATCCACTGCTCGGCCTTGCCCCACGGGGGCAGGAACACGCCGCCGTTGTGCTGGAAGAGCCAGTGGCCGTTGCTGTACCGGTCGTCGATCCCGAGGAACGCCCGGTAGTCGCGGATCGGCGAGGGCGCGAACGTGATGCACCCCTTCGCCCCGATCGCGACCACGTGGGCGGGGAGCCGGTAGCGGGCGATCGCGCGCTCGCAGCCTTCGACCATCCGGCCGCGTAGCTCGTCGAAGTGACGGTAGGCGTCGTCCCTCAGGACCTCGGTCATCGAGGCCCGGGCAGCCGCGGCCATGATCGGGTTTCCGTTGAACGTCCCCACCTGGTCGTACTCGCCCTGGACGATCGCTTCCATGACCTCGCGTGTCCCGCCGATCGCGCCGCACGACATGCCGCCGCCGATCGCTTTCGCCAGGCAGACGATGTCGGGCGCCACGCCGAACAGTCGCGTCGCGCCGCCGGGGCCGACCGTGAGCCCGGTCTTGACCTCGTCGAACGCGAGCAGCGCGCCATGGCGGTGGGTGAGCGCCCGGATCGCCTCGAGGTAGCCGGGGGCGGGCGGGATGATGCCGGCATTCATCATGATCGGCTCCATGATCATGCCGGCGATCTCGCCCTCGTGTTCGGCGAAGATGCGCTCGGCCACGTCCAGGTCGTTGAAGGGCACGATCAGCGTGAGGTCGGTGATGGCCTTCGGGATCCCGGTGCTCGCCTGGACGCTCGCCGGGTGGTGGTACGGCCCCAGCTCCTCCAGCCCCTCGAGGACCGAGACCTGCACCGAGTCGTGGTGGCCGTGGTACGCGCCCTCGACCTTCACGATCAGGGACCGGCCCGTCACCGCGCGCATCAGGTGGACCGCGTCCATGGTCGATTCGGTACCGGAGTTGGTGAACCGCCAGAGCGGCAGGCCGAACCTCCGCGCCAGCTCCTCGGCCACGATCACGGCGTCCTCGGTCGGCTGGGAGAAGTGCGTGCCCCGCGAGACGCGATCGGAGACGGCGCGAACGATCGCCGGGTGGGCGTGCCCGACCGCCATCACGCCATAGCCGCCGTGGAGGTCGACGTACTCGTTGCCGTCGACGTCGTAGACCTTCGACCCCTTCCCGTGGCTGATCCAGATCGGCTGCGGCCGAGAGATCTGCCAGCTGGAGGTCACGCCGCCGGCGAGCGACCCGATCGCTCGCGCCCAGAGGGCCGCCGACTTCGGCTGGCGTTCGACGAACACGCGCTCCTGCTCCTCGATCAGGTCGTCCAGCCGCGAGGCGTCCGACGTGGTCAGGTCGGCGGTCATGGCCATGCCGTCGTCACTCCCCGTTGCCCGCGAGCGCCTCGACGCCGCGCTTCGCGAGCTGGTCCGCGATGATGATCCGCTGGATCTCCGAGGTCCCCTCCCAGATCCGCTCGACGCGAAGCTCCCGGAAGAAGCGCTCGGCGACGTTCTCGCGCATGTAGCCGCGCCCGCCGAAGATCTGGACGCAACGGTCGGCCACGCGTCCGGCCGCCTCGGAGACGAAGAGCTTCGCGATCGAGCAGTGGGCGTGCTGGATCTTCACGTCCACGCCCTCATCGATCTCGCGCGCGGTCCGGTACGTCATGAGCCGGGATGCCCAGAGCTCCGACAGGGAGTCGGCGAGCATGAACTGGATCGCCTGACGCTCCACGAGCGGCTCCCCGCCCACGATCCGATCCTTCGCGAAGGCGGTCGCCTCGGTCACCAGCCTGTCCATGGCGCCGCAGCAGCGGGCGGCGATCATCAGGCGCTCGTACCGGAACCACTCATAGGCGAAGTGCATCCCGTCGCCTTCGTCGCCGATCCGATGGGTCGCCGGAACGCGCACGTCCTCGAACGCGAGGATGGCGTGGTGATGGTCGATCGTGTGCGAGTACTCGGGGACGCGCACGACGCGGATACCAGGCGTGTCGACGTCCATGACGAACATCGCGTGCTCCCCTGCGTGCGGCCCCTCGGTGAGCTTCGCCTGGAAGAACACGTACTCGGAGTGGTTGAACGACGTCACGTGCCACTTCACGCCGTTCAGAACGTACTCCTCGCCCTCACGCCGGGCGGTCGCCTGGATCGAATCCACGTCGGAGCCCGCGCCCTCCTCGGTGATCGCGTAGCACTCGCGCAGCTCCCCGCGGATCGTGGGCAGCACCCAGCGCTCCATCTGGACGTCGGTCGCGACGTGGGGGAGCCACGAGGCGGGCGTGTGGATGAGCCAGGCAAGCGCGTTCGTCGCGCGGCCGACCTGCTCCTGCACCAGGACCTGCTGCAGCGAAGTGAACCCTCCGCCGCCCAGATCCTTCGGCATGTTGATGGCCTCGAAGCCGGCCTCCCGGATCAGCTTCTCCGCGCGCTCCCGTGCGTCGTCGGGGAGGCGGCCGCCGTTCATCTCGGCCTCGACCTCGTAGGGAATCAGCTCGTCGACGATGGCCCGAGCCTTGGCCTGGATCTCGATTTCCTCCGCCGACAGCGGATGGCTCACCGGGTGTCACCCCAAACGGCGAATATTGAACGGCCGTTCAATCCTACGCCGACGGGCCCTCCCGAGGCAAGAGCCAACGCTCGGTCGCCGAACGAGCTTTGTCGGCGAGCGTTTCGATGCTCCCCATGATCCGGTCGGTCGCCTCGCGCAGCTCCCGGGCTCCGCTCGTGGAAGGATCGACCGGGATCGGCTCGTCGATCGCGATCGCGACCGGCGTCCGTAGCGGCAGTGACCAGCGAAGATGCCCCCGTGGCCACCGTTGCTGCGTTCCCCAGATGCCAACGGGGATCACCGGCGCGCCGGTCGCCCGGGCCACCCGCGCCACGCCGGTCCCGCCCCGCGTCCGCGTCCTGCCGTCGGCCACCCGCCCCTCCGGGAAGATGCCGGCCAGGCGACCCTCGCCCAGGGCCGTCACCAGCTCGTCCAGCGCCGCCACGTCCCGCGCCCCCCGCCGGATCGGGATCTGGTCCCAGCCCCGGAGCACGGGGCCCGCCAGCGGGTGATCGAAGAACTCCGCCGCCGCGAGGAACCGGATCGCCCGCCCGCGCGCGTACGCCACGAGGGCGATCCCCACGGGATCCAGCACGCTCACGTGGTTCACGGCGAGGATCGCCGCGCCTCGCTCCGGGATCCGCTCGATGCCGGAGACCCGCACGTGCAGCGCGCAGAGGTATGGGGTTCCGAGGATGATGCGGAGCACCCTCCACCGAAGGTCCAGCTCTGGCACGCGAGGGATAGTACGGGGATGTAGCCGATCGCTCCGGCGGTCGAACATGAGAGGGTGAGCATGGCGGGAGCAGGGGACGGGCGGCGGCCGGTGGCGGGCGTGCGCCGGCTCGTGGTCAAGGTCGGGTCGTCGAGCCTGGTGGACGGCGCCGGCGTGGTCTCCCGTGTGCGCCTCGGGAAGGTCGTCCGCGAGGTGGCGCGCGTCGCTCAGGACGGGCGTGCGTGCGTGCTCGTCTCCTCGGGCGCGATCGTCTCGGGCCTCGGACCGCTCGGCCTCACCCGCCGGCCCAAGTCCATCCCCGAGCAGCAGGCGGCCGCCGCGGTCGGGCAGGGAAGGCTCATGGCCGAGTACGCGCGCCTGTTCGGCCGCCATGGGCTGGTCGCCGGGCAGGTGCTGCTCAATCAGGACGACTTCCTGCGCCGGCGGCACTTCGTCAACGCGCAGCGAACCGTCGACCGCCTGCTCGCCTCAGGCGTGATCCCCGTCGTGAACGAGAACGACACGGTCGCGACGGAGGAGATCAGCTTCGGCGACAACGACCGGCTGGCGGCGATGGTCGCGGTGATGATCGGCGCCGATCTGCTCGTGTTGCTCTCGGACGTCGACGGCATCCATACGCGCGATCCGAAACAGGGCGGGCGCCTGCTCGCCGAGGTGCTCGACCCCTTCGATGTTCGCGCTTCCGGCTCGGCGTCGGGGCAGGGGAAGGGCGGGATGGCGAGCAAGCTCGAAGCCGCGGGGGTGGCCACCGCCGCCGGCATCCCGACGGTGGTCGCGGGCGCGTCGCGGCGAGACGTGCTCGCGCGGATCCTCGCCGGCGAACGCATCGGCACGTGGCTCCCGGCGCGCGCCGGGCGAGAGCGCGCGCGCAGGGCGTGGGTCGCCTTCGTCGCCTCGCCGCGGGGACAGATCCAGGTGGACGCGGGCGCCGAGAGGGCCGTGCGCGAGATGGGCCGGAGCCTCCTTGCTGCGGGCGTGGTCGCGGTCCATGGCTCGTTCGCGGAGGGCGACATCGTGGAGGTCACGGGCCCCCACGGGCGCCCGTTCGCGCGCGGCGTGACGAACTACTCGGCGCGAGAGCTCCCCGCGATCGCCGGCAAGTCGAGCCAGGACCTTCTCGCCATGGCGGGCGGTCCCTACGATAGGGAGGTCATTCACCGGGACGAGCTGGTGGTGACGGTGGTGGATCGATGGGAGAGCTGATGGAGACGGTTCGGCCGCTCGCGGCTGAGGCTCGTGTCGCATCGCGCGCGCTCTCGGCGATGACGAGCGAGGCGAAGGACGCGGTCCTTCGCGCGTGGGCGGACGCGCTCGAGTCGCGCTCGCCCGAGATCCTTGCGGCGAACGCCAAGGACCTGGCCGCCGCCCGGTCCAACGCCATCTCCGAGGCGCTTGTCGACCGTCTCTGCCTGGACACCGGCCGGATCCACGAGATGGCCGAGGGCCTTCGCATGCTGACGACGCTTCCCGACCCCATCGGGACGGTCCTGGACGACCGGACGCAGCCGAACGGGCTTCGCATCCAGAAGGTCCGCGTGCCGCTCGGCGTGATCGGCGTGATCTACGAGAGCCGCCCGAACGTCACCGTCGATGCCGCCGGCCTCGCCCTGAAGTCCGGCAACGCCGTGCTCCTTCGCGGCTCGCGCATGGCCGAGTATTCGAACGAGGTCCTCATCCGCGTGCTCCAGGAGTCCGGCGCGGCGGCGGGCCTCCCCGTCGGTTCGGTGCAGGCCGTCCCGGCCACGCGCGAATCGGCCGGCGAGCTGATGCGCGCCCGGGGACTGATCGACCTCCTGATCCCCCGGGGCGGCACCGAGCTCATCCAGCGGACCGTGAACGAATCGCTCGTCCCTGTGATCGAGACCGGCATCGGGAACTGCCACGTCTACGTCGACGCTGCCGCCGACCTGGGCAAGGCCCTCGCGATCCTGGTGAACGCGAAGGTCCAGCGCCCCGCCGTGTGCAACGCGGCGGAGTCCTTCCTGGTCCACGCGGCCGTCGCCGACGCGTTCGTCCCTCGGGCGATCGATGCCCTTCGGGCGAGCGGCGTGGCCATCTACGGCGACGAGCGCATCCGTTCCTACGACAACGACCATTCGATCGAACCCGCCACCGACGAGGAATACCGGGCCGAGTTCTACGACCTTCGGATCTCGGCGAAGGTCGTGGACTCGCTCGAGGACGCGATCGCGCACATCACGGAATACGGTACGCAGCACACCGAGGCGATCGTGACCGAGGACCCGGAGGCCGCCGAACGCTTCATCGAGGCCATCGATGCCGCGGCGGTGATGGTGAACGCCTCCACGAGATTCACCGACGGAGCTGAGTTCGGCTTCGGCGCCGAGGTCGGCATCTCCACGCAGAAGCTGCACGCGCGCGGGCCCATGGGCCTCCCCGAGCTCACGACGTACAAATTCGTCGTCCGCGGCTCAGGTCAGATCCGCGAATAAACTCCCCACGGGGGGATGACCGAGCGGACGAAGGTGACGGTCTTGAAAACCGTTAGGGGCGCGAGTCCCTCCAGGGTTCGAATCCCTGTCCCCCCGCCCTCCACGTTGCGTTGCGTGTTCCGGATAGGCTGCATTCGATGAGGCAGCTTCGGTAACGTGACCGCGACGCGTCCCATGCGGCCTGCCTGCCAGACTTCGTCGCCCGGGAATGGGAGTGGTCCTTCCAAGTTGGGACCCGCCCGGGCGCTGCTCGTCATCGCGGTCAGCGTTGCGTTGTCGGGTTTGCCGCACGCCGCAGGCGCCTCGAACCCGGGGATCTCGCTTGCGCCGCGGTCGCAAGTACTAAGCGACAACGAGCGTGTTCGAGGTATCGGGTTTGGCCCGAACGAAGCCATCGACGTGACCTTCGACGGAGTCAGCGTCGTGAACCTCGCGACCGATTCAGGGGGAACGTTCTCCGGCAGGTTCCGGGTGCCGGCTTCAGCGACTCCCAGGAGACACGCGGTGATAGCCACGGGCGAAACCAGCGGGCTGACCGCGAGGGGCGGACTCCTCGTGACGACACCGTGGCGCGGCCTACGCTTCGATGGTCGGGCGATCCGCGCCAACGCGTATGAGAACGTGCTTTCGGCGACGAACGTTGCAGGTCTCACGAAGCGTTGGTCGTTCACATCCGGGGCCCTCGTGGATTCGTCCCCTGCAGCCGTGGGCGGACTCGTGTATGAGGGGTCCTTTGATGACAACCTGTATGCACTCGACGCGCTCATCGGCGCCAAGCGATGGAGCTTCTACACCGGGCCTGTGTACTCATCGCCTACTGTCGTGAACGGAGTCGTGTACATCGGCTCCGAGAATGACAACGTCTACGCGCTCGACTCCGTGAGCGGAGCCGAGCTTTGGAGTTTCACGGCGGGCGGCATCGTCGACTCCTCTGCTGTCGTCTCCAACGGGGCTGTGTTCGTTGGCTCTGTGGATGGCTCCGTGTACGCGCTCGACGCGCTCACTGGGTCGGAGAAATGGAGCTTCGCTACCGGTGGAGTCGTCCAAAGCTCGCCGGCGGTGTCGGGTGGGATTGTCTATGCGGGGTCCGACGACCACAAGATCTATGCGTTGAGTGCCGCGAATGGATCTCAAATGTGGAGCTTCACGACTGGCGACCTAGTCAGCTCGTCGCCCACCGTGGTCGGCGGAGTGGTGTACGTGGGCTCGCTAGATGGGAATGTCTATGCCTTGGATGCTCGTTCCGGGGCGGAGCTGTGGAGCTTCAGCACGGGCTCGTTCGTCGAGGGTACTCCGGCAGTCTCGAATGGATCGCTGTTCGTCGGATCGATGAATGGCAACCTGTACGCGCTCGATGCGACAAGCGGAGCCGAGATCTGGAGCTTCAGGACGAGAGCGGGAGTCTCCTCGTCCCCCGCAGTTGCCAACGGGGTCGTCTACGTCGGTTCTTTGGACAACAAGATTTATGCGGTTGACGCTGCGGCCGGTCGCTCGCTCTGGAGCTATGCCACGGGTGGTCCGATCATTGCATCCCCGGCGGTAAGCGACGGGAGCGTGTACGTGGGGTCGAATGACGCTCAGATCTATGCCTTCGGACTGTGAGTCGGCCCACGTCGGCAGACTCGAAGTCCTGTCCCCCGGCAAAGCCACCTCGCCTAGCGCCTCGGATCAGCTCGCAGTCGCTCGATCTCGGCGGCGTCCACGTCCTCAGGCGTTCGCAGGACGTGGATAGGGCTGAAACCCTCGCGTTCCAGGCCTTCGAGCGAGCGGCGAAGCTCGGACAGCTGCCGGCGGATGACCTTGGCGGCGAGGTGACGATCCGGGCGAGCGGCGTTCCGTTCGAGACACAGCTCCTCGGGCAGGTCGAAGACGATCGCCACCGGGGGCACCTGGGAAGCCCACGCCAGCTCGAGCAGCGGCTGTCGCGCCGCAAGCTCGACGCTCGTCGCGTCCACGACGGTCAGCTTCCCGGCCTCCAGCCTCTTCGCCGCGATGAGATGCAACACCTCGAACGCGGCGTCGGTCGCGGCCAGATCGTTCTCGTCGTCACCCACGAGGCCGCGCAACCTGTCGGATGAGACGATCTCGGTGGGCCTGAAGTGCCTGGCGGCAAACGTCGACTTGCCCGAGCCGGACGCGCCGATCAGGACCACGAGCGACCGCTCGGGAAGGGTAATCTTCATCCGCTACAGGCTGCCGAGGAGCTCCTCGACGAGTTGGCGCACCCGCCGGTCGATCTCGTCTCGGATCGGGCGCACCTCCTCCACGGGCTTGCCCGCCGGGTCCGGCAGGTCCCAGTCGAGGTACCGCTTCCCCGAATAGATCGGGCACGCGTCGCCGCAGCCCATCGTGACGACCGCGTCGGCCTCCCGAACCGCGTCGTCGGTCAGCAGCTTCGGGATCTCCTTCGAGACGTCGATCCCGATCTCGGCCATCGCCTGGACGACCGCGGGATTGACCATGTCCGCGGGCTCGCTCCCCGCGGATCCGACGCGGATCCGTCCCCGCGCATAGCGATCGAGGAGGGCCGCGGCCATCTGGCTGCGGCCGGCGTTGTGCGCGCAGACGAACAGGACCTCGGGCGTCTCGCTCACGATCGCTTGGCTGCCTTGATGATCGCCGAGTGCATCCCTGGCACGGACTCATGGGTGGGGGTGATGCTGATGTCAACGAAGCCGGCGTCCCGCAGCCCATGCTCGTATTCCCGAAAGGAGAGGGCGCCGGCGATGCAGCCCACGTAGGTTCCACGCTCCGCCCGGACTCGGGGGGTGAGCGCGTCGTCGGCGACGACGTCGGCGATGCCGATCCGGCCACCGGGACGAAGCACCCGGTGCATCTCCGAGAACACGCGCGGCTTGTCGGTGGATAGGTTGACCACGCAATTCGAGATCACGACGTCGATCGTGTTCGCCGGGAGCGGGATGTCCTCGATGTAGCCCCTCAGGAACTCCACGTTGCTCGCCCCGGCCTCGTCCCGGTTCCGGATGGCGAGGGCCAGCATCTCCTCGGTCATGTCGAGACCGTAGACCTTCCCGCTCGGGCCGACCCGCTTCGCCGACAACAGCACGTCGATCCCACCGCCCGACCCGAGGTCGAGCACAGTCTCGCCGGGGTGCAGGTCGGCGACGGCGGTCGGGTTCCCGCATCCAAGGCTCGCGAGCACCGCGGCGTCCGGGAGTCGTTCACCATCGAGAGCCTCGTACAGCTCAGGGCCGAACGCGTGACCCTCCTCGGCGCAGGCCGCGCCGGGATGGCAGCAGTCGCAGGCGGGACCGGCTCCCGAGATCACCGCGGTCGCGGCCTCCGCGTACCGACCGCGGACCTCTTCACTAAGGTCGTTCATCTGGCTGCCTCCTTCACGTCGAACACCGTCGCGAGCTTGTCGAGCGCGTCACGCTGCAACGAGTAGTAGGCCCACGTGGCGCGTCGTTCCCGTTGGAGCAGCCCGGCATCCAGCAGTTTCTTCAAGTGGAAGCTGACCGTTCCCTGCGCCAGCCCAAGCAGGGGCATGAACTCGCAGACGCAGACGGGTTCCGCGGCGTTCGCGAGCAGGTTCACGATCCGCACCCGGTGCGGGTCGGCGAGCGCCTTGAAAACCGAGGCGAGCGTGACGGCCTGGTCCGAGGTGATGTCGGCTGCTGCGACGGGTGTGCAGCAAGCAACCGGCGCGAGATCGATCGGCTCCGCGAGCTTGGTCCTCATCGGTTCCTCCATCGATGACTCTCGATGAAGAGTACGGGATACATCGATGTTCGTCAATGCCTCCCTGATCCGGAGGTCCCCCTCGGAACGGGCCTGTCGCCTCATCCGGTCATGCCTTCTTACGGGGCACGCTCCACTCCGATGGCGAGCGAACAGGGGAGTCATGAGGTGCAATCCAAGAGTGCTCTTGGTCGAGAGCGGCCCCGAACGAGAGGTCCTGGCTACCTGGTTCGACGAGTCTGGGTTCGATGTCACGGCGTGCCCGGGTCCGACCGCGCCGACCTATGCCTGCATCGGCGAGGCGACCGGCCGGTGCCCGTTGATCGAAGACGCCGACGTGATCGTGCTCGACTGCCGGCTCGAGAGCCACGACGTCCATGAGGGGACGTCGGCCTATGACCTGCTGTCCCTGTACGTGTCCACGGCGAAGCCCGTCATCGTCCTGGGTGGATCCGAGATCGCCCACCGGTTCACCGAGGACGAGGCGCTCTTCCTGGAGCGGGATCCGGACGGCGGCTTGATCGCGGCCGTCCACCGCGTGCTATCGGCGTGAGCCGAAGGTCCCCGCAAGACCGGGCCGACCGGCACCTGTGGGGACGCGTCCATGCGGCGACACTCCCCCCGACGTGACGAAGAGGAGGAGAGCCATGGACCCCGAGAAGGACACGATGTTTCGAGTCATCGTTGTCGTTATGCTGGCCGTGGTCGCGGTGGCGCTGGTGTTCGACGGCGCCACGCGCCGAGTGGTCAATGCGTTCGCGGAGGGTCAGTCCCCGACGCAGGCAGCGACGAGCTCCACCACGGCCGCCTCAGCCAGCACGTACCACCCTGTGACGCGGACGTTCGTGGTGACCACCGTCCCCCTCCTCGTCCACGAGCAGGCTGGGCAGTTCGACTATCTGGCGCAGGACTTCGCCAAGAACGGCGTGCTCGACGGCAAGGAGGTCTGGGGCTTCTCCCCGAGCACCCTGACCGTCTACGAGGGCGACACCGTCAACGTGACCGTCGTGAACCCTTCCGGTGACGACCACACGTTCACGCTCCCGGACGTCGGGTTCAACCTGCTCGTCAAGGCTCAGTCGACGGCGAGCGGCACGTTCGTCGCGACGAAGGTGGGGCCGTTCAGCTACCTCTGCACGATCGCGGAGCACAGCCCCTACATGTGGGGACAGCTCGTGATCCTGCCCGACAGCGCTGCGCCTCAGAGCTGATCCAGTCAGGGCTCGTGCTAGGCTTCGGCTTCTCATGCCGGAGCCTCGCACGCGTGAGGGACTGTTGATCGAAGCGGGACTGGCGCTCGCCTCGGAGCTCTCGCTCCCCGCGATCCTGCAGCGGATCGTCGAGCTGGCCGTCCAAGTGACCGACGCTCGCTACGGCGCGCTCGGCGTCGTCGGAGACGACGCGGCGATCGTGGAGTTCGTCACGACGGGCGTCACGCCCGAAGAGCGCGAGGCGATCGGCCATCTCCCGGTGGGTCGCGGCGTCCTCGGCGTCCTGATCCACGAGGCGCGCCCACTCCGACTCCACGCGGTCTCGGACGATCCCCACTCGGTCGGCTTCCCGCCGAATCACCCGCCGATGGGGCCGTTCCTCGGCATGCCGGTGAAGGCGCGCGGCCAGGTGTTCGGCAACGTCTATCTCACGCGCGCGCCCGGCGCGGCCGACTTCGCGCCCGAGGACGAACAGGCGCTCGCGGTGCTCGCGTCCCAGGCGGGCGTGGCGATCGAGAACGCCCGGGTGCACGAGGAGCTGCAGCGTTTGGTCCTGTCGGAGGATCGCGAGCGCATCGCGAAGGACCTGCACGACGGTGTGATCCAATCGCTCTTCGCGGTCGGGATGGGGCTGCAGGCCACGGCCGCACTGAGCGGCGCCCCCGAGGTCGAGCGGAGGATCGAGAGTGCGGTCGAGGAGCTCGATCGAGCCATCCGCGACCTCCGCAACTACATCTTCGGGCTCCGGCCGGGGATCCTGGCGGACCGGCAGCTCGACCAGGCGCTTCGGGGGCTGGCCGCGGACTTCGAAGAGAAGACGGGCGTCCTCACGGTCGTCGAGATCGACGCGAACGCGGCGGCCGAGCTCTCGTCCAATGCGGGAGAGATCGTCCAGATCGTGCGCGAGGCGCTCTCGAACGCCGGACGCCACGCGAACGGAACCACGTGCCGGATCAGCCTTCGGCCGGATGAGCGCGGCGTGGTCATGGAGGTCGACGACGACGGCGTCGGGTTCGACGCGGCCGCTACGAGTGGTCTGGGCCTCGGGCTGCGGAACCTCGCCGAGCGCGCGACCGCCATGGGCGGACAGCTGTCCATCATGAGTGCGGTCGGTGAAGGCACGACCGTCCGGCTCTTCGTTCCGCGCTCCGTGGGGGCGTAGCGGGTCGAGCCGATGGTCCCGCCCCGAGCGGGGCGTTCGTCCCTCGGCCTCGCAGGCATCGAGGCCGACACTGGAGGCCATGTTCATCCGCTACTTCGTCGACATCGCGCGGCCGAAGGCCGAGGTCGAAGCCGAGCTCCTCGAGGCACCCGGCCGGTTGGCCGTCGGGCCGGCCCTCGACGCGGAAGCGCGCGGCGAGCGGCTGCTCGCGGACGTGGGGTTCGGGCCAGCCGGGGCACGCATTGGCAAGCAGGTGGAGCTGAAGTTCGGCGATCCGATCCGGGTGCCGGCGAAGACCGTCCTGCCGATGGCGTGGCGGCCGGCGGGACTGGAGGCGCTCTTCCCGCGCCTCGACGCCGACATCGAGGTGGGCGAGCTGGGCCCCGAGCGCACGCAGCTCTCGATCAGCGCCCGCTACACGCCGCCCCTCGGAGCCGTCGGCCGTGCGCTCGACCGGGCGCTCTTGCACCGGGTCGCCGAGGCGACGGTCCGCGACTTCCTGGATCGGGTGGCGACGATCCTGGCTCCCGGATCTCTGCGAGCATCTGGGGCATGAGCCCACCGCTGCGAGTCCTGCTCGTCGACGATCACGAGGTAGTGCGAAGCGGGATCGCCGCCATGCTGAAGGGTACCGACGACATCGTCGTCGCCGGCGAGGCCGGGACCGTCCAGGGGGCGATCGACGAGGCCGACCGCGCCCGGCCCGACGTGGTCGTGATGGACGTGCGCCTCGCCGACGGGAGCGGCATCGAGGCGACGCGCGAGATCAAGTCGCGCCGGCCGCAGGTCCAGGTCCTCATGCTGACCTCCTTCGCCGACGACGAGGCGCTGTTCGCCTCGATCATGGCGGGTGCCTCCGGGTACGTGCTCAAGCAGGTGCGGGGTGGCGAGCTCGTGCGAGCGATCCGCTCGGTGGGCAAGGGCGAGAGCCTGCTCGACCCGGCCGTCACCAAGAGCGTGCTCGACCGGCTCCGCAAGGGGAAGCACCTCATGAAGGACGAGAAGCTGGCTCGTCTCTCGCCGCAGGAGGAACGGATCCTGCAGCTCGTCGCGGACGGCCGCACGAACCGGGAGATCGGCGACGAGCTGCACCTCGCCGAGAAGACCGTGAAGAATTACGTCTCGAGCATCCTGTCCAAGCTCGAGGTCGCGCGGCGGGCCGAGGCCGCCGCCTACCTCGCCCGCCACACCGCCACCCCTGGCGCCTAGGGGCCCGGAGGTCCCCTCCCTTTCGGGTCGTGAGACCCATGGCGCGTGATCGCGCCCCGCGCATCCTTGGACCCAGAAGGAAGGAGGGGAGAAGGATGAAGGAGACCGTGCACATCGAAGAGCCCAAGCTGGCCCGGTTCCTCTTCGCTTCCCCCGGCGCGGCGTGGATTTGGCTGGTCGCCCGGGTGTGGCTCGGGTACCAGTGGCTGCACGCGGGGTGGGAGAAGCTCACCGGGACGGGTGGCGGGACGTTCGTCTGGCACTGGGGCTACACCCAGGACTCGTGGCTTCGGACCTCAGCGGGCCTGAAGGGGTTCGCGGGGTTCGCGCTGAAGGGCGCGGGCGGCGAGCACGCGGCCGTGAACTACGGCTGGTACGCCGCGTTCCTGCGCTATATCGAGCGGAGCGGCGGCTGGATGGCCCCGGTCATCGCGATCGGCGAGTTTACGATCGGTGCCGCCCTGATCCTGGGGCTGTTCACGGGGTTGGCGGCGCTCCTCGGCGGGATGCTCACCATGAGCTTCGGGCTCGCCGGCGTGGCCGGCGTGAACCCGGTGTTCTTCCTGGTCGAGGTGCTGCTGATCCTCGCCTGGCGCAACGCCGGCTACGACGGGCTGGATCGGTACGTGCTGCCGGCACTCGGCACGCCGTGGCACCCGGGGAAGCTGTTCCACCACGACACGGCCGCGGTTGCCGCAGCCTGACGCCGCGACGCAAACACAGCGACGGCCCACGGGGCCCGGGAGCGATCCCGGGCCCCCGTTCGTGTCCCGAGACCAAAATCCGTCGGTTCGGACTGGTCCAATCGCCCGCGCCATTCGTAGACTCAACCGGTCCGTTTCGTGCCCGCTTCGCCCGACCAAAAGGAGGTACGCAGGTGGTGTCAGTTCGCACGCAACGCCTCGCCCGCCGAGCCGTGATCGTCGCGGTCACGCTCGGGGCCGTGCTCGGCCTCGCGGGGACGGCCTTCGCGGCCGTTCCCCTCACCACGGTGAGCACGGATCCGTACACGAACACCTCGAGCTTCCATCAGACACAGCTGGAGCCCGACACGTACGCGTCCGGCTCGACGATCATGTCCGTCTTCCAGAGCGGCCGGTTCAGCGACGGCGGCGCCTCGAACATCGGGTACGCGACGTCCACGAACAACGGCGCCACCTGGACGAACGGGTTCCTGCCCGGCACGACCGTGTTCGCGACGCCGGCAGGCCCCTGGGCGCGGATCAGCGACCCGTCGGTCGCCTTCGACCCCAAGCACAACGTGTGGCTCGTGGCCGGCCTCGCGATCGACAACTCCGTGACCGGCAAGGCCACGATCGTGAACCGTTCGACCGACGGCGGCCTGACGTTCAGCAACCCCGTCACGGCATCGGTGCCCTGCGGGTTCTGCGACAAGGACTGGATCGCGTGCGACCAGACCGCGACCAGCCCGTTCTTCGGCAACTGCTACGTCGAGTGGGATGACGCCGGAGCGAGCAACAAGCTGCACATGGCCTTCTCCACCGACGGCGGCCTGACGTGGAGCCAGTCGGGCGTGCCGAGCAACTCGCTCGGCGTGATCGGCGGCCAGCCGCTCGTGCAGCCGAACGGCACCGTCGTGATGCCGATCGAGGGCGGGATCGGGCTCGAGTCGTTCCTCTCGACGAACGGGGGCTCGACCTATACGGGCCCGTTCAACATCTCGACGATCAACGTGCACCTGATCGGCGGCGACTTGCGAGGCGACGACGGGCTGCCCTCGGCGGAGATCGACGCGTCGGGCACGGTCTATCTGGTGTGGCCCGACTGCCGCTTCCGATCGGGATGCTCGTCGAACGACATCCTGTTGAGCACGTCGAGCGACGGGCAGACCTGGACCTCGCCGGTTCGGGTCCCGATCGACCTCGTGACGAGCACGGTGGACCACTTCATCCCGGGGATCGCCGTCGACCCGGCGACGTCGGGCGCCACCGCGCACATCGGGATCACGTTCTACTTCTACCCCACGGCGAACTGCTCCACGAACACCTGCCGGTTGAACGCCGGGTTCATCTCTTCGACGAACGGCGGGTCGACCTGGTCGAAGGGCGCGCGGATCTTCGGGCCCATCGGGCTGAAGTGGCTGCCGCTCACCACCCAGGGCTACATGGTCGGCGACTACATCTCGACGTCGTTCTCGAACGGGAAGGCCTTCCCGGTGATCGCGAACGCGACGACCGGGACGTGCACGGTCGGGCAGATCACGTCGTGCCACGAGTTCATGGTCGCGCCGACGAACGGGCTGGCGGTCCACGGCGGGAACATCCCCGCCGGCCGTGACCCGGTGCTCTGGGCCGGGCTGGGCGCGTCGGTGCTGCCTCGCACGGCCTTCTAGCTCGTCCGGTTCCACGGCTCGAGGGGGCGGGTCCGCGAGGACCCGCCCCTCGTCATCCCCCCGGCCTCGCCCGATCCGAACCGGGCCGTTCGGCCTAGGCCGAAGCTAGGCAGGGCGGCCGTAGTCGGGACCCCCGGCGGCAACCCACACTGTCTGCATGGCCACCACCATCTCGTCGCTGCGCACCGCCCGCATCGAGCCGCTCACCGTCAAGCCCCCGCGCCAGCACGAGGCCGGGCGCCATTGCCGCCTCTGCGGGACGCGGCTCAGCCGCTACAATCCCTCGCCGACCTTCTGCTACGCCCACGAGCCACCCACGCACCGGATCCCCGCCCGCTGGGACTAGCCCAACCGGCCATCCGCTCCACCGACCGAGTACCCTGGTCGGCCACAGCTGGAGGAGGACGCGATGGCCGAATACCGCGAGGTCCGACACGAGCGGCTCTACCTGAAGGAGCCCCGCACCGAACGCCTGCGCAAGAGCGCCGAGGGCAAGCTTCGCTACCTGCTCTCGACTGGCTGGCGCGAGGTCGAGCGCTGGCACGCCGACGAGTACCTCACGGTGAAGGTCGAGCGCTCCGGTCACGCGCCCCGCATGACGAGGCTCCCCAAGCCGCCGCCGCAGCTCCCGCGCCCGCCGCGGCAAGGCCCGGGGCAGGGTCGGGGTGGACCTGGCGGACGTGGAGGGCCCGGAGGGCCGGGACCCCGGTAGGGGCGGCTACTCCAGGTAGTCGCGGAGCTTCTGGGCCCGCGAGGGGTGCCGGAGCTTCGAGAGCGTCTTCGACTCGATCTGGCGGATCCGCTCGCGCGTGACGCCGAACTCGAGGCCGACCTCCTCGAGCGTCCGTGGGTGACCGTCGAGGAGCCCGAACCGCAACTCGACCACCTTCTTCTCGCGGATCGAGAGCGAGTGCAGCACCGAGCGGATCTGCTCCTGCAACATCGCGAAGCTCGCCGCGTCGATCGGCTCGACCGCCGAGGAGTCCTCGATGAAGTCCCCGAGGTGCGCGTCCTCCTCCTCGCCGACCGGGCTCTCGAGCGAGAGCGGGTCGCGGCTGACGGCCAGGATCTCCTGCACCTTGTCGGCGGGCATGTCGATGCGCCGGCCGATCTCCTCGGGGAGCGGCTCCCGGCCCAGGGCCTGCACCAGGTCGCGCTGCGCTCGGGTCACCTTGTTGATGTACTCCGTCATGTGGACGGGGATGCGGATCACGCGTGACTGGTCGGCGATCGCCCGGGTGATGGCCTGGCGGATCCACCACGTGGCGTACGTCGAGAACTTGTACCCGCGGGTGTAGTCGAATTTCTCGACGGCGCGGATGAGGCCGAGGTTCCCCTCTTGCGTGAGGTCGAGGAAGGCCATCCCGCGGGACACGTAGCGCTTGGAGATCGAGACGACGAGGCGCAGGTTCGCCTCGATGAGCTTGGACCGGGCGGCGTAGAGGTCCAGCTCGACCCGCCGCAGGAAGTCGTTGGCCTCACGGTCGGTCTTCGGCCGGTATTTCGCCGTGAGGGTCTCCCGGCCGATGCCCTCGCGGCGCAGGTGCTTCTCGGGGTCGACCTGGTGCTCGCGGATCCGAACCACGGCCTCAACCACCTGCCGGAAGCGCCGGCGGTCCATCTTGCCCGAGACCGTGGCGGTTCGTTGAACCTCGACGCTCATCTCCCCGGCCTCGATCCGCATGGCCAGGTCGACCTCCTGGGCCGCCGTGAGCAGCGAGACCCGGCCGATGTCCTTCAGGTACATGCGGACGGGGTCGTAGCTCGGGGTCTTCAGCTCCTTGGCGCTCGGGAGCCTCGAGCCGGCGCCGTCCCCCGCCTCCTCGCCCGGCACCTCGATGACCTCGATCCCTTCCTCGCGGAGGTGGTCCTCGAGCCGGGAGAGGAACTCCTCGATCTGCTCGGGGGAGAGGTCGTCGTCCGGCAGCATCTCGAGCAGGTCGTCGGACGTGACGAACCCGCGTTCGCGGCCCCGGTTGGCGATGGCTTCGCGTGCGTCGTCGAGGGGGACGTCCCGGATTGGCTCCGCGGGCGGCTCGGCGCGTTCCTCCACCACGACATGACGGGATGGTTCCCTCATGAGTGCCCATAAGTGTCCCAGATCAACGACGTGGTGCCCCGTGGCCGGAAGGCGGGTCCGAGACCGAAGCCATTCGACCCGTGGGAATGCGACGTTCGGTCAGGTCGGTCGGGCCGTTCGGCGGTGGGCAGCCCTCACCCGCGTGGGGCAAGATGCTTCCCGTCGGGGGGACCCCCGGCCAAGGAGCTTCCCACGATGCCCGAGCGAGTCAAGAGCAGGTCGTCCATCCAACTCGGCATCGACCAGGCCGTGGCCGACGTCCTCGACGCCCCCGCCCGCCACTGCCGGCCCGACGATCCGTGCCCCGTGTGCCTGCGAGAGGTCCGCGAGGAAGCGTTCCAGTGGCTGCGCGAACTGGCGGACAGCGCCCCGCCTGAGTCCGAGCTCCACTTCCGCGCGTGGGAACTCCATATCGGAGGTAGGAAATGACGAAGCGAACGAAAAGGGCCATCGTGACCGTCGCGACCGCCGCCGGGATCCTGGCGCTCGCGGGCATCGCGCTCGCCTGGCACATCAGCACCCCGTCGGCGAGCGCGTCCTGCGACGAGGAGTCCGGCACCTACCAGGTGTCGTTCACCGTCACGAACTGGTCGGCGTCACACCCGGCGAACATCACCGCCACAACCTCGGCCGGTGGCTCGTTCTCCGCCTCGGGGGTGGCGACCTCGGTCACGTTCAGCGAGTCCGTTCCGGGCACCACCACCTCAGACACGCTGACGGCCCGCGCGACCTGGCCCGACTCCCAGGAGACGAGCACCCAGAGCGTGACGGCCCAGATGGCGGGGACCTGTGCCAAGCCAACCCCCACGCCGACACCGACGCCGACGCCAACCCCGACGCCCCCGCCGCCCGCACAGGTCCCGACCCCCGTCGCGTCCAACCCGCCCGTCACCGGCTAAATGCGATCGAAGGCCGCCTGGGCCGCCGTCCTCGCGCTCGTCCTCGTGCGGTGCGTGGCCCAGGCGAGCGCGCGTCCGCCGCAGTCGTCGCCCGGGGCCGCCACGTCGCGGGACCCGGTAGCGGCGACTCCGGCCCCGACCGCCGCCCCCACGCCCTCGCCGTCGTCCGGTGCGGACGCGTGCCCGCCCACGCTGGTCGGGACCCTGACCAAGGCCGTCGGCGCTCTGCCGAAGCACCAGACCCTCGTGCTGCTTCGCGAATCGAACGACCGGTGGCTCGCGCTCTTGCCCCTTCGGCCGAACGGCAGCACCGGCTGGATCCCCAGCACGTCCGTGCAGGTCTCCCAGACGACCTGGAGGCTCGACGTCGACCTGGCGGCCCGTCGCCTCACGGCGACCCGCGACTGCCAGCCCGTGCGGTCGTTCTCCGTCGCGGTCGGGAAACCCTCGACGCCAACGCCGAAGGGCACGTTCTACCTGGATGCGCTCTACCGGCTCCCCGCGTCGAGCGCCTTGGGGCCGTACGCGTACACGCTCTCCGGGCACTCGAACGTCCTGTTCAGCTTCGACGGAGGTGAGGGCCGGCTCGGCCTGCACGGCACGAACGACCCCGCCGGCATCGGGCAGGCCATCTCGCACGGCTGCATCCGGATGAACAACGCCGACATCAGCTGGCTCGCCCCGAGGCTCCCCCTCGGGACCGTCATCGTCGTTCGCTAGCCGTATCGCTGCTCGCCCGCCTCCACGCGGACCGGCAGCCGGTTCTGCGGGAGCGGTAGCGGGCAGGTGACGTGCACGGTGAACGCGCACGGCGGGTTGTACGCGCGGTTGAAGTCCAGGACGACGATCCCGTCTGGCCCCGCCCGCGGCGTGTACAGGTACCGCCCGCCGCCGAAGGTTTCACTCGCGTTGGTCTCGTCGCCGAACACGACGAATAGGTCCGACTCGCCGTCCTCGAGGAACACGTCCAGCCGGTACGGCTCTCCCTCGATCTCGAACGCGGCCGCGCCCGGCACCGCGTACGTCTCCGGCGTCCCGAGGACCGTGGCCACCTCCTCGGTTCGTCCCGCCTCGTAGGGCTCGAACCTGGCCTCGATGCGCCAGCGCAGGTTCACGGGGTAGTGCTCGATCTCGCGGAACGAGCGGACCGCCGGCGCCTCTCCATCGCGAACTCTGAGCGCCAGCTTCCCGTATCGGCGGATCACGTGAAAGCTCGCCGATCCGCGACGAAGGACCGTCGGGTCCCCTCGCGAGTCGTCGAGCAGCTCGACCGACCCCCCCTCCACCGGATGGAATGTCGCGACTCCAGCGTCGACCTCGATCGTCCCGACCGGCACGTCGCTCCCCGGCAGCACGATCGGGGTTTCGCCGTCGTGCAGCCACTCGAGCGCGACGACCGCGAGCCACCCGTCGGGGCTGGTGAGCCTCGCGAGCCGCGCCGCCCGCCACGCCTCGACCTCGCGCCGATGATCGGCGACGTCCCGCGCCGGAGGGGGCAGTTGTACGCTCACGACGGGGGGCGGTTCTGGACGAACTGCCAGCCGAAGCGGCCCTTGATGCACAGGTGCCCGCTCGTCACCGAGTGGTCGAGGGGCGAGGTCACCTTCACGATCTCGTTGTCCTGCACGTGCAGCTCCAAGGTGCAGCCCACCCCGCAGTACGGGCAGATCGTGTCGACCGTCGTCTGCCGGGCCTCGTCCCAGGTGCCTTGTTGTCGCATCTCGTGCTCGCTCGTGAACATGAGCGCGCCGGTGGGGCACACGCCGATGCAGTTGCCGCAGTAGACGCACGCGGATTCGGTGAGCGGGACGTCGAACTCGGTCGAGATGTGCGCGTCGAACCCGCGCCCGGCGACGGCGATCGCGAACGTGTTCTGCGCGTCGACGCCGCAGGCCTCGACGCACTTGTAGCAGAGGATGCAGCGCGAGTAGTCGCGCACGTACAGGTCGTTGTCGATCTTCGGTGGTTGGGCGGCGGTGGCGGCGTGTTCGAACCGGTTCGGGTTCGCCTGGTAGCGCTCGAGGTAGCCGGGGGAGGCGGGCGCGAGGCTGACGTCGACGGAGGAGGCGAGCAGCTCGAGCACGAGCCTCCGGGACAGGCGAACGCGTTCGGAGTCGGTGTGGATGACCATCCCGGCCTCGGCCTTGCGCGAGCACGCCGGTGCGAGCACGCGCGCTCCTTCGATCTCCACCACGCAGACGCGGCAGACGTTCACCGGCGTCAGGTTCTCGAGGTAACAGAGCGTCGGCGTGTCGATGCCGAGCGACCGGCAGGCGTCCAGGAGGGTGGTGCCCTCGGGGACCCTGGTGGTCTGCCCGTCGATCGTGAGCTCGACGAGGCGGCGCGGCGGGCCGACCGGGACCGCGGTCATCGGGGTCCTCCGAACGCGCCGAGCTTCGTGATCGCCGAGAGGATCGCGCCGGAGGCGGTCTGTCCGAGCCCGCAGATCGAGGCGTCGCGCATGGCCTGGCCGACCTCGGTGAGTGTGAGCAGCTCGCGGCCGCGGGAGCCGTTCGCGCCGGCCGCGAGGCGGTGCAGCGCTTCCTCTTGCCGAACCGTGCCGACGCGGCAGGGGACGCACTGCCCGCACGACTCGTCGCGGAAGAACCTGGCGATCCGAAGCAAGATGTCGTCGAGATCGACGGTGTCGTCGAAGACCATGACGACGCCCGAGCCGAGGGTCGCGCCGGCGGCGCGGGTGTCCTCGAACGTGAGCCGGAGGTCCAGTTCGTCCGGGGTCACGAAGGTCCCGGCCGCGCCGCCGAGGAGCACGGCCTGGACCTTGCGACCGTCGCGGACCCCGCCGGCGAGCGCGAGCAGCTCGCGGAGCGTCGTGCCGAACTCGACCTCGTAGAGGCCGGGCCGCCCGACGCAGCCCGAGAGGCAGAACAGGCGCACGCCGGTCGAGTCCGGCGTGCCGGTGCGCGCGTACGCGGCGCCGCCGATCCGGAGGATCTCGAGGACGTTCACGAGCGTCTCGACGTTGTTGATCCCCGTGGGCTTGCCGAAGAGGCCGCGCTCGACGGGGAACGGCGGCTTGTTGCGCGGCTCGGGCCGGAACCCCTCGATGGAGTTGAAGAGCGCCGTCTCTTCGCCCGCGATGTACGCGCCCGCGCCGCGGCGCAGCTCGATGTCGAACGCGAAGCCCTCGCCCATCACGTCGCCGCCCAGGAACCCGCGTGCGCGGCACTGCTCGATCGCGTGGCGCAGGCGCTCGTGCGCGAGCGGGTACTCGTCGCGGAGGTACACGTAGCCCCGTTCGCTCCCTGTGGCGAAACCGGCGATCGTGAGGGCCTCGAGCAGCGCGAACGGGTCGCCCTCGATCAGGACGCGGTCCTTGAACGTGCCGGGCTCCGACTCGTCGGCGTTGCACACGAAGACGTGCGGGCGTACGGGCTGCTTCGCGACGGCCTCCCACTTGAGCCCGGTGGGGAAGGCCGCGCCGCCCCGCCCGAGGAGCTTGGAATCCTTCACTTCGCGGATGACGCCCTCGGGCCCGAGCGCGACCGCGGTGCGCAGCGCCGCGTACCCGCCGTGGGCGCGGTACTCGTCGAGGCTCGTGGGGTCGGCCTTGTCGACGCGACGAAGGAGCGACGGGGCGACATGGCGTTTGACGAGCGTCGCGGGCGGGCTGGGGTCCGACATCAGCGCGTCCCGAATGGCTGCCGCCGTCGCGGTTCCGATCGTGGGCCACGGGCCATGGCCCGAGCCGCTTCGCTGTACGAGCGCGGCGGGAGCCGACTCGCAGAGGCCGAGGCACGGGCTTCGCGTCCATGCCGCGTCCGGGCCGAGGTCCGTTCGTTCCATGGCCGCGCACAGGTCCTCCGCGCCGTTCGCGCGGCACGCGATGTCGTCGCACACGTGGACGACCGTCCGCGGGCGCTCCTCCATCGACAGCATCGCGTAGAAGCTCGCGACGCCGTACGCCTCGGCCGGCGGGATCGACAGGCGCTGCGAGACGTAGCCGAGCCCCCCGCGGCTGATCCACCCGATGCGGTCGTTGAGCGCGTGCAGCGCGGGAAGCAGCTGGTGTCGTCGCGAACGGGCCTGCTCCGTGCCCCCGTAGGCGACGTGGCCGTCGAGCTCGGGGCGCCGCTCGCCGCCCTCCCATCCCGAGGTCGCGGGACCGAGGACGAGGTCGACGGCCGCGCGCTCCTCATCGGTGGGCGCGGCGTCGATCAGGTGCAGGTCCACGCGGTCAGGCCCCCACCGTCACGGGCAGCTTCTCGATCCGGATGGCCGTGGCCTTGAACTCGGCGGTCCCCGATTTCGGGTCCGTGGCATCGATGGTGAGGAGGTTCGTCATCACGTCGTCGCCGAAGTGCAGGGTCATGAACGCGAGGCCCGGCCGGAGGGAGGCGTCGAACCGGACCGGCACCTCGACCGAGCCGCGGCGCGATCGCGCGCACACGACCTCGCCGTTGGCCACGCCGTACCGTTCGCCGTCCTCGGGCGACAGGTCCAGGGATTCGCCGCGACGCATCGGCGAACGGTAGCCGGCGGTCTGCACGCCGGTGTTGAACGAATCCAGCCGCCGGCCCGTCGTGAGCCGGATGGGGAACTCCGGCGTCAGCTCGTCGACGGGCGGTTCCTGGTTGACGACGCTGAACGGCGCGAGCGTGCCGCGTGCGGCCGGGTCCTCGGCCCAGAGCCTCGAGTGCAGGAACTGCTCGCCGGGATGCTGCTCGTCGTAACAGGGCCAGTGGATGCCGCCCAGGTCCTCGAGCCGCCGGTAGCTCATGCCGGCGTGCATCGGGGACAGGGCCCGGAGCTCGTCCCACGCCTGCTCGGCGGTGACCTCGCCCCAATCCTGGCCGAGCCGCCGCGCGAGGTCGCAGATGATCAGGATGTCGTCGCGGGCCTGTCCGGGGGCCTCCAAGGCCTTGCGGACCCGCTGCACGCGCCGCTCACTCGAGGTCACGGTCCCCTCGGCCTCGCACCAGGTCGCGGTCGCGGGCAGCACCACGTCGGCCATCGCGGCCGTCTTCGTCAGGAAGATGTCCTGCACAACCAGCTGCTCCAGCCCGCCCAGGAGCGCAAGCGCGCGATGCGCGTCGGCCTCGGACTGCGCGGGGTTCTCCCCGATCACGTACAGATGGGTCAGCTCGCCGCGCTCCATGCCGGCGAACATGTCGGACAGGTGCCAGCCGTACGCCGGCGGCACCGTGACCCCCCACGCGGCGTCGAACTTCGCGCGCGCGGCCGGGTCCTTCTCGACGTCCTGGAAGCCGGGGAGCTTGTTCGGGATCGCGCCCATGTCGCCGCCCCCCTGCACGTTGTTCTGGCCGCGGAGGGGGTTGAGGCCCGATCCGTAGCGGCCGACGTGCCCGGTGAGGAGCGCAAGGTTGATGAGCGCGAGCACGTTGTCGACGGCGTTGTGGTGCTCGGTGATCCCGAGCGTCCAGCAGATCTGCGCGCGATCGGCCCGGGCGTACGCGTGGGCCAGCTCGCGGATCGCCGCGCCCGGGATGCCGGTCTCCCGTTCGGCTCGCTCGAGTGTGTAGGGCTCCACGCCCTCGGCGTACGCGTCGAAGCTGGTGGTGGCCCGTTCGATGAACGCGCGGTTTTCCAGGCCGGCGTGCAGGATCTCGCGAGCGGCCGCGTTCGCGAGCGCGATGTCCGAGCCCACGTCGAGCCCCAGCCAGACGTCGGCCCACTGCGCGGAGCCCGTCCGGCGCGGGTCCACCACGAACAGGCGCGCGCCGGAGCGCACGCCCTTCAGGACGTGGTGGAAGAAGATGGGATGGGTCTCGCGCGCGTTCGAGCCCCACAGCACGATGAGATCGGTGCGCTCGATCTCCTCATATGAGCTGGTGCCGCCGCCCGCACCGAAGACCGTCGCCAGACCGACGACGCTCGGCGCGTGTCAAGTGCGGTTGCAGCTGTCGACGTTGTTGCTGCCCATCACCGCGCGGGCGAACTTCTGGGCCATGAAGTTCATCTCGTTCGTTGCCTTCGAGCAGCTGAAGAGGCCGAAGCTCCGGGTCCCGCCGCGGTCCCTCGCCACGGCGAAGCCTGCCGCGGCGCGGTCGAGGGCCTCGTCCCAGGTGGCGGGGCGGAGGCCGTCGGCGCCGGCCGCCCGGTCCCCGTCGCGGACGAGCGGTTCGGTGAGGCGTTCGTAGCGCATGGTCGATCTCACCTCCCTCCCCCTGGCGCTCACCGCGAATCTACCCCAGAATGCGCCTCGGAGCCGACGGCGATCGGAGGGACGACATGGGCATCAGGTTTCGAAACCAGCTGCCGGGTGGGGAGACGAAGCCCTGGACGCTTCGGCAGATCATCCAGGGACGCCCGTTCGACCGCCCGACGCATCCGATGTTGGTGCACTTCCCGATCGCGTTCTACTTCGGCGCGCTGGGGTTGGACGTCCTGTCGCGGATCGGGCATTTCGCCTCGGCGCCCCTCGCCGCGTCCTGGCTGATCCTGGGCGCCTTCGCCGGGACGGCGCTCGCAGCGACGACCGGGCTCATCGACTGGTCGCTCATGCGACCGAAGTCCAAGATCCGCCGCACGGCCAACTGGCACCTCGCGATCCAGTCCGCCGCGGGGGCGCTGTTCGTCCTCAACTTCGCCATCCGGTGGGGGAGTCGCCACGTGGCCAGATCGCGGCCGCTCTGGATCGTGCTCGACCTGATCGGCGTGCTGGTCGTGTCGATCGGTGCCGACTTCGGGGGGCAGATGGTCTACCTCATGGGCTACCGCGTGGGGGGCGGCGGGCAGTCCTAGACCGCTACGCCGCGGCCACGACGAACACCCCGAACATCTGGGTGGGGTGCACGTCGCAGTGGAAGAAGTACGTGCCGGCCGGGAGCGGGCCCACCTCGTAGGTCTTCGTCGCGACGCCCGTCACCAGGTCGCCCGCGAACAGCGACGCCGCGCCCGGATGCGTGGCCGGGTCGCTCGCGTAGATGTGGATGTTGTGCGTCGTGAGCGCGTCCTGGTTGTCGAAGGCGATCGTGAACGCCGTGCCCGCCGGCGCGGCCAGACAGGTCGTGCCGAACCGGATGTTGTGGGCGGTCTCCGTGAGGGCCGTCCCGTTCGGCGAGCACGACGTCTCTGGAGCGGCGCTCGACGCCGGGAGCGGTGCCTCGACCGCCGACACGCGGGGTGTGCTGCCCTTCTCGGCGAACGCGGCCGCGATCCCGCCGGCGAGCCCGGCGACGAGCAGGACGGAGACGAGCGCCCACGCGGCCCTCGCGCGACGCGGCCGGACCCAGATGGCCACGAGCAGCACGACGGTGACCGGGATCCCTCCCACGATCGCGAGGACCACCGACGATGAGCTGATCAGCCCCAGCATCGGGGCTAGAGGATACCTGCGAGAATCGGGGACCGTGATCAAGGCCCGCCTCCCTCGCACCCTGGCCGTCGGGCTGGCGGCGGCGCTGTTGGCGCTCGGCGCCCAGGGCGCCGTGTCGGCCGAGGGGGCCTCGGCCGATCTGTCCGTGACCCAGAGCACCTCCTCGGGGTCCTTCCCCGGCGGGAGCTTCGTCGCCTACGACATGACCGTTGCGAACGCCGGGCCGGACGACGCCACCGGCGTGACGGTGGTCGACACGATCGCCGCCGACGCGACGCTCGTCTCCGCCTCGGCGAGCCAGGGCACATGCGACACCTCGACGCCGGCGACGTGCATCCTTGGCTCGCTCGCCGCAGGCGCTTCGGCAACGGCCACGTTCACGGTGGACACGCCGTGCGCGGCGGAGACGCTCATGAACGGGGCGGAGGTCGTCGGCGACCAGCCCGATCCCGCTCCGTCGAACAACGAATCCTCGCTCACGGTGTCGCTCACGACGCCGTGCCTGGGTGCCGACCAGTTCGTCGACGACGGCGGGTTCGTCACCACGGATCCGCTCGGCCAGGGGCCACAGCCCGATGCGGGGGTGTTCGACACGTCCTCGATCACGGTGCCCGCAGGCACGTCGGGCGACGTCTCCATCAGCCTGCTGACCACGAACCCTCCGCCGCCGCCCGGGATCTGTCCGCTCTTCAGCCGCCTCATCGTGGGGACGGTGGAACCGGCGGCGTCCGAGGGAACGTGGCTGACGTTCGTCTTCACCTACGACGTCTGTTCGATCCCGCCGGGAACGAAGATCAAGCGCACGACGATGCGCATGAGCACCGACGGGCTCACGTACACGCCGATACCGCGCTGCAGGGGCATGTACGACAACCCCGACCCGTGCGTCGCGTCGAAGGTGGTCCTCGGCGACGGGAGCTTCCAGTACACCGTCCGCTGGTCCGGCACGGGCGACCCGAGCTGGCGCCCGGGGTAGGGCCCCGGCCCCGCCGTAGACTCGCCTGCCGTGCGGGTCTGTCCGAGCTGTGGCGAGGAGAATCCCGACCGGTTCCGGCTGTGCGGGTTCTGCGGGACCGAGCTGGTCGCGGCGGCACCTGCGCCGGACGTGCGCAAGACCGTCACGGTCCTGTTCTGTGACCTGAAGGGCTCCACCAGCCTCGCCGAGCGCATCGATACGGAATCGCTCCGGGGCGTCCTCACGCGCTATTTCGGCGAGATGCGCCGCGTCATCGAGGCCCACGGCGGCACGGTCGAGAAGTTCATCGGCGACGCGGTGATGGCCGTGTTCGGGCTCCCCCGGATCCGCGAGGACGACGCGCTCCGGGCCGTGCGGGCAGCGTTCGAGATGAGGGAGGCGCTCGCCGAGCTGAACGTCGAGCTGGAGGCGCGGTGGGGGGTTCGACTGGTCAACCGCACCGGCGTCAACACGGGCGAGGTCGTTGCAGGGGACGTGTCGTCGGGGCAGCGGCTCGTCACGGGGGACACGGTCAACGTGGCGGCCCGCCTGGAACAGGCGGCGCCGGAGCTCCAGACGCTCCTCGGCGAACCCACCTACCGCCTGGTGCGGGACGCGGTGGACGTCGAGCCGATGGAGCCGCTCGAGCTGAAGGGGAAGGCCGAGCCCGTGGCCGCGTATCGCCTGCTCGCCGTGCACGCGCGTGAGGGGTTCGCGCGCCACCACGAGGCCCCGCTCGTCGGACGCGCGGAGGAGCTCGCCCGACTGCATGAGGCGCTCGACCAGGTGGCTCGTGACCCGGGATGCCGGATGGTCACCGTGCTCGGCCCCGCGGGCGCGGGGAAATCCCGCCTGGTCGCGGAGTTCCTCCGGGACGCCGCCGGAAGGGGTCGCGTGGTCCGCGGACGGTGCGTTCCCTACGGCGAAGGCATCACGTTCCTCCCGCTCGGCGACGTGGTGCGTGACGCGGCCGGCGTTCGCGACGACGACCCCATCGAGGTCGCGACCCGCAAGGTCGAGGCGCTCCTCGGTCCATCGGGCGAGCACGACGACGACCACGAACGCCGAGAGATCCTGCAGCGCGTTGCCTCCGCGATGGGGCTCTCCTCAACCTCCTACGCGGTCGAGGAGACGTTCTGGGGGGCCCGCAAGCTGCTGGAGGCGCTCGCCCGAGAGGCACCGCTCGTCGCCTTGTTCGACGACATCCACTGGGCGGAGCCGACGTTCCTCGACCTCATCGAGCACGTGCGCGATGTCTCCCACGGCGTCCCGATCCTGCTCCTCGGGACCGCACGCCACGAGCTCATCGACGAACGTCCGGAGTGGGAGCGGCGGCGTGGGAACGCGACGACGATCTCCCTCCGGCCGCTCTCAGACGAGGAGAGCTCGCTCGTGGCGGCGAACGCGCTCGGGAGCGCCCGGCTCCCCCACGGCGTCGGCGCGAGGATCGTGGCCGCGGCGCAGGGGAACCCCCTCTACATCGAACAGATCCTCTCGATGCTCATCGAGGAGGGCACGCTCAGCCGGGGCGAGGACGGGCGCTGGGTCATGCCCGAGGCGTCGGCGCCCCTCACCATCCCTCCCTCGATCACGGCCCTCATCGCCGCGCGGCTGGACCTCCTCCCGGCCGAGGAGCGCGAGGTCGCCGAACGTGGGGCCGTCATCGGCGAGACCTTCTATCGAGGGGCCGTGGAGGCGCTTACCCCGCCGGACCTGCGCGACCGGGTGCGCCCCGGACTGATGTCACTCGCCCGGCGAAAGCTCATCGGGCCGGGTTCCTCCCTGCTCGCCGGCGAGGACGCCTTCCGATTCCAGCACGGGCTCATCCAGGACACCGCCTATCGAGGGCTGCTGAAGCGAAGGCGTGCGGAGCTGCACGAGAGCTTCGCCGCGTGGCTCGAGGATCGTGCCGGATCGCGGCTGCTCGAGGTGGAGGAGGTCCTGGGCCACCACCTCGAGCAGGCCTGGCGATACCGGGGGGAGCTCGGGCCCGGGGACGAGGGTCGGCGTGCGCTCGGGGAACGCGCAAGCGCCCCTCTGGGCTCGGCGGGCTCACGGGCACTCGCACGCGGCGACGCGCGCGCGGCGACGAACTTGCTCGAGCGCGCGGTCGAGGTCGCCCCACCGGACGGGGCGGCCCGTCGCTCGATGCTCCCCACGCTCGCCGAGGCGCTCATGGAGCTTGGCGAGTTCGGGCGCGCCGAGGCGATGGTCGAGGAGGCGATCGCGAACGCGACCGCGGCCGGCGACGACGACCTGGCGGGGCGGGCTCGGGTCGTTCGGTTGGCGATCCGATTCTCCACGGAGCCGGAGACCTGGGCTGCCTTCGCAATCGACGAGCTAACGCCCATCATCGCGACATTCGAGGCGGCCGAGGACCACTTGGGCCTGGCGAAGGCGTGGGCGCTCGAGGGCTACGTCCACGGCGCGGCGTCACGGTTCGGTGCAGCCGAGCAGGCGGTCGGCCGGGCCCTCGAGCACGCGCGGATCGCGGGCGACCGGCGGCAGGAAGCTCGATGCCTCTCCGCGTACGCGCAGGCGGCGGTGTACGGACCTCTGCCGGTGCCGCTCGCGCTCGCCCGCTGCGAGGAGCTGCTGAAGGAGGCCGAGGGCGACCGACGGGCGGAGGCGCTGGTGCTGCTCGCGCTCGCGCGGCTGCGTGCGCTGGGCGCGGAGCCAGACGTGGCGCGGGACCTCTACCGCCGAAGCCGGGCGATCTACGAGGATCTCGGCGGCGGGCTCGCCGCGGCGCTCGTCGCGATCGACTCGGGACCGGTCGAGATGCTGGCGGGCGATCTGGAGGCCGCTGAGGCGGAGCTTCGGCACGACTACGAAGCGCTCGCGCGCATCGGCGAGCGAGCCTATCTCGCGACGACGGCCGCCTGGCTCGCTCAGGTGATGGTCCAGACCGGTCGGCTGGTCGAGGCCGAGACGTTCAGCCGGATCAGCGAGGACGCCGCGCTCCCCGACGACGTGGAGACGCAGGTGATCTGGCGCGCCGCGCTCGGCAAGGCCCGTGCGCTCGCCGGCGAACGGGACGAGGCCGTCGCCCTCCTCGGCGAGGCGCTGGCGCTCGTCGAGCGGACGGAGCAACCGGACGCGCAGGGGATGGTCCTGCTCGACTTCGCGCGGGTCCACGAGGCATCCGGCTCACCCGGGGAGGCCACGTCCCTCGCTCTCCGCGCGCGTGCGCTCTTCGAGGCGAAGGGGAACCTCGTCTCGGCGACCAGCGCCGACGAGCTCCTCGCGCGCGTCGGCCGGTGACCCGGCCGTCGCTCAGACGGCCGGGCCGGACGTGAGGGCGACGGTGGCCGTGTGGCTCCCCGAGCCGTCGACCCACGTGATCGAGACCCGCTCGCCGGGCTTGTGGATGTAGATCGCAGGCCCGAGCTGATCCGGCGAGTCGATCTGGTGACCTCCGACCGAGGTGATCACCGAGCCCACCGAGATGCCCGCCGACTGCGCCGGCGTCCCGGGCACGATCTGGATCACGAGCGCGCCGCCGTGCAGGCCGAGCTGCGACACGGTGGCGGCGTCGACCGCCTGGACGGCCACCCCGAGGAACCCGGCCGGTCCGATGATGATCCTGTCGCTCGACTGGCCGCCGCGGATCTTGTTCACGATGACGACCGCGTCGTTCACGGGGATCGCGTAGCCGACGTGGGACGTCGTCTGGTTGGGCGCCGTCTTCGCCCCCGCCGTGATCATGCCCACGACCTGCCCGGTCGCGTTGACGAGCGGCCCACCCGAGTCGCCGGGGCTGATCTGCGCGTCGGTCTGGATGAGGTTGTGCAGCTGCTCCAGCCGCCCGCCGTCGTCACGAACCGAGATCGATTGCGCCAGGGCGGTCACCGAGCCGCCGGTGATGGACGGGGTTCCCCCTCGTCCGAGTGCGTTGCCGATGGCGGCCACGTTCTGGCCGAGCCTCAGCGTGGAGGAATCGGCGAGGCTGACGGTCGCGAGGCCAGGGGCCCCTTGCAGCTGGAGGAGCGCGACGTCGTCGGGTGGATCCGCCCCGACGACCGACGCCGGGTACGTCTGTCCGCTGCTCGTGATCGTGACGGTGATGGTGGTCGCGCCGGCGATGACGTGGTTGTTCGTCAGGATCTCGCCCGAGGGGGTGAGCACCATGCCGGTGCCCGCGGCCCGGGCGGTCGGCGGCTGGCCACCGACCGCGTCGATCGCCGTGTTGATGTCCACGATGCCGGGGTTGACCCTGTTCGCGATAACGGGGAGGTTGAGCGCGGCGTTCGCCGCAGCCTGCGATTGCGGCGCCGGGCTGATCGCGCCGCTCGAGCGGGAGAGCGCGGTGCCGCGGTGATGGCCGGTGACGATCCACCCGATGCCCACGCCGGCGGAGAGCAGCACGAGGGCGGCGAGGACCGCCGCCAGGGCCGCGCGACCGCGGCGCGGTCGCTCCCTTGGGGCGGATGGGAGCTCGGGGAAGGCCCAGCCGTCGGCGGCGCCCCACGCCGGGACGGTGGGGGGCGCCGCTTCGGCTCCCGTTGCGGAGAGGTCCGGTCGAGGGGGGAACGCCTCGTCCTCGGGGGGTTCGTTCCACATGCCGTCCATCGATCGGGCCTCCTCGTTGTCAACCAGCGTACCGGCCGGTGATCGGATCGGCCCCCATCGTGGTTGAGCGGCCTGGGAGGCCGCTGGGCCGAACCTCACGGTTTGCTGAGAGCCGGCGCACGGTCGCTAGGATGTCGGCCATGGTTCGCCCGCCCACCTCGAAGCTCATCGACGACGTCGTCGCGCGCCTCGGCCCGATGCAGCGTTTCTTCGCCGAGGAGACCCCTCGGGTCCGCGAGCGCTTCGGCGACGACGTCTGCGACTTCGCCGCGGGGAACCCGCAAGAGGGCGCGATCGAGGGATACGTGGCGGCACTGCAGCGCTGGGCGCCCGACCGGCTGCCCGACTGGTTCGCCTACAAGATGAGCGAGCCGGAGGGCCAGGAGGTGGTCGCCCGGTCGCTCTCGGGCTACCTGGGCGTTCCCTTCGAGGCGAAGGACATCGCGCTCACGAACGCCTCGATCGCTGCCCTCGCCGTCACGCTCCGCGCGCTCTGCGAACCCGGCGACGAGGTGATCACGATCAGCCCGCCGCACTTCCTGTACGCCGGGCTGATCGTCGCCGCGGGGGCGGTGCCGGTGTCCGTCCCGATCGACCGCGCGTCGCTGGACCTGGACCTGCCCGCGATCCAGGCGGCGATCACGCCCCGGACCCGGGCGATCATCGTGAACACGCCGCACAACCCGACAGGCAAGATCTTTCCCCGCGAGACGCTGCAGGAGCTCGCACGCATCCTCGAGCGCCGAGGAGATCCGATCTACCTGATCTCCGACGAGGCGTACCACCGGATCATGTTCGACGGCCGGTCGTTCGTCTCGCCGGCCGCCTGCTACGACCGCACGCTCGTCGTGTACTCGTACGGGAAGGTGCTCCTGGCACCCGGCCAGCGCCTGGGCTTCATCGCCGTGTCCCCCCGGATGCCGGAGCGGGACGCGGTTCGAACGGGGCTCATCGTCTCGCAGATCGTGACCGGGTGGGCGTTCCCGAACGCGCTCCTGCAGCACGCGCTCCCCGACCTGGACGTGTTGAGCGTGGACATGGCGAGGCTGCAAGCTCGCCGTGACCGCATGGTCGGCGCGCTCCGGGAGATGGGCTACGAGCTGCACGTCCCGGAGGCCACCTTCTACCTGATGCCGCGGAGCCCGATCGAGGACGACGCCTCGTTCTGTTCGTGGCTCATGGAGGACGGCATCATCGCGATGCCGGGCTCGTTCCTGGAGCTCCCCGGCTACTTTCGGCTCTCGCTCACCGCGTCCGATGCCATGATCGAGCGCTCGCTTCCCGCGTTCGCGCGCGCCATCGATCGGGCCGGCGCGCCCGCCACGACCATCGCCTAGTCAGGACGTCGAGCTCAGGGTTCAGACGAGGCGTCGGTCGGTCGCCCATCGCGTGAGCTCGTAGCGGCTCGAGAGCTGCAGCTTGCGCAGGACCGCGGA
>JACXTT010001010.1_pt1 | contig 48143 bp, 43 predicted proteins | sample 9270951 | NCBI WGS metagenome assembly JACXTT01 (sample SAMN15532306, study PRJNA645909) | rock metagenome | isolation source: weathered quartz diorite | place: Puerto Rico | collected 2017-06-21 | reverse complement strand
GGAACGCTGCCGCAACCCGCGGGCGAGCCGAGCGTGAACTGCCGCTCGTAGGTGTTCGATTCGTAAGCCACCGCGAAGCGCCACAGCCCCTGCATCTCGCCGACCGGGAACGTGAAGCCCCACCACCAGTAGGCAGCCTGGCTGAACGAGTTCGGGTTGCTGTGCGTCCATTGGGAGTAGATCGACCCGTCCGGCCGATAGATCGTGTAGAGGCTGACCTGAGGGCCGAGCTGGTCGCGGTAGTAGGCGGTAAAGGTGATGCTCGACCCGACCGTGAACGTGACCTGAGCGTTCGGCGATTCCTCCTCCGGGCACGCTCCAGGAAACGTCGGCGGTAAGCTCCCTGTGGTCAGCACGTTGATGGCGGAGTCGTAATACGGGCGCTGGCTCTTCCACCAAGTTTCCGGGTTGAGGTTGTTGCATGGGCCGTACCACGGTTCGATGAGGTGAGAGGCCGGATCCGAAACCTCGAAATGAAGGTGCGGCCCCGTGGAGCTGCCGGAACTCGCAACCGTACCCAGGTACTCGCCTTCAACGACCGTGTCGCCTACCTGCTTCGGGGTGACCGATCCGTTCTTCATGTGCCAGTAGACGGAGGTCGACCCATCGGCGTGCTGGAGATAGATGCCGTTCCCGCCGTAGGGGCCCATCGAGCAGTTCTGGTCGAAGTTCCCGTCAGCCCGATAGGTGATCTGTCCCGCCGCCGCAGCGACGATCTCAACTTGACCGCGCGTCTCTTTGTACCACTGCCAGGGCCACAGGACGAAATCGGTTCCTCGGTGGCCGTCGTAGGTCCGTGCGCCACAGTTCCAGTCGAGCAGACCGTCGGGCGAGCTCGGGTCGAGATCGACGAAGTTCTGGATGTCGTGATAGCCGGGATTGCCGAGACCCGCCGCCATTCGCATGGGCCACCCGAAAAGCGGGTGCGGGGCGAGGGTCGTGGAAGCGAGGTTGCCTGCCGCGCGTAGCCGCTCGACGTTGGCGTCGACCTCCTTCTGAATCGCTTCGCGCTGAGCCTCGGTCATCTCGTCTCTAGGCGCTGCGACGGACCCTCCGCCCGACCGGTCGGGGAAGGCGCCGATAACGACGTGCGTCGTGTCGGGTGGCGATTCAGTCGGCGCGCCGCCGCTCCCGGCAACCGCCGGGAGCGGAATCCCGAAGACCAGCAGCCCGAAAACTGTCGCACGAGTCGCGGGGTGACTTGACACGTTGCTTCTCCCCTCGTCGCCTTGTTGGGGAGACGATACCCCGAATCAGGAGCGCGTGCGATCTGAATAGCGTTCGCGCGCACGACGGTCGCGATGGCCGTGAAAGCCGGGACCCCGGAGTCGATGTGCGGCGGATGGGCAACTGCAGACGGCGAGTACGTCGGCGTCGGCCAGAGCCTGCCGGCAACGTGCCGGCTCCAGGATGTCGATCCGTCTATGGGCCTCGTCGATGTCGTGCAGCGCGTCGACATCCACCCTTTCGCTGAATTCGCCAGGCTGACGCCGTGATCGCGGAAAGTGCATTTCACCGGCGTTCCGCTACGGTTGCCGACCGGCGAGCTGCGATCTCGAAGGCCGGCGCGCCTGCCAAAAACGGTAGGGTCGGTTTTCGTCAATGGAAACGGGTTATTTGCGACGTCGATTCCCTCTTGGATTCGGCGATTCGCAGGTCAAGAACGCCGCTTCTTGAGGGACGGCGAGCATGACGCGTCGCTACGCGCACCTCGCGGACGAATGGATGCGTCGTTCCGCTTGGAGCCGGCACCCAGACTTGAACTGGGGACCTGCTGATTACGAATCAGCCGCTCTACCAACTGAGCTATGCCGGCATCTGAGAAAAGCAACGCGCATTTCTAGCAGAGTCGCGGGGCCCGGGCAACCTTCTCGTGGCCGCGAGGGTCGACGGAGCGCGGCTCGTCCTCTACGATCCGGCGGATGCTCGATCGCTTCGTCGACCCGTTGCTGCGACGGATCCTGCATCCGCCGCGTCCGGTGGCGCACTCGCTCCCTGCGGCGATGGCGACGTCCGCGGAGGACGTCACGATCCCGGGGAATGTGCTCCCGATGAAGGCTTGGCTCGTACGGGCCGCGGGAAGAGCGGAAGGACTCGTGCTGTTCGTCCACGGCTGGGGACACGACGCCGGGCGGATGGCACCCCTCGCTGCGCACGTGATGGCGCAGGGGATGTCGGCTTTGCTCGTCGATCTGCCGGGGCATGGACGCACGGGGCCCGTGGAGCGCTACAACGCTGCACTGATGGTCGACGACCTGAGATCGGTGCGGAACTGGATCGCCGCACGATCCGAGCTGGCCGCGGTTCCGTCGGCGATCCTCGGATTCTCGTTCGGCGGTCTCGGCGTTTACGCGGCCGCGTCGCGCGATCCACGGTGGGCGGCCCTTGTCCTGATCGCGGCCCCCCACGGCGCGATGGAAGCGGCGCGCATCTATCTCGACGGCAAGGGGCTCCCCGCGACGTGGCTGGACGGCCTCGTGCGCCGCGCGTTCGTTCGCGCGGTGGGCGCCGAGCCCGAGACCTTCGATGCGGAGAGGAATCTCTCGTCGAGTCGCGTGCCGGTGCTGATCGTTCACGGGGAGGACGACGAGGTCGTGCCGATCGCGCACGCCGAGCAGCTCGAAGCCTCGGCGCCGCGGGGGCTGGCGACGATGCTCAGGGTGCCCGGGGCGGGCCACAGCGCCGTTCTGACCGACGAGTCCGTCGGGGAGCAGGTGGCGTCGTTTCTTCGCGGCGCGATGAGGCGGGCGAGGGAGTCGGCATGAGGACGCGAAGGCTTGGGAAGACACGGCTCGAGGTCTCGGAGATCGGGTTCGGGGCGTGGGGGCTGGGGGCGACCATGTGGCGCGGCGTCCCCGACGATGTCGCCCTCGAGGCGATCCGCGCCGCAGTCGATGCGGGCGTGACGTTCATCGACACGGCGCTCGCCTACGGCGACGGGCACAGCGAGCGGATGATCGCGAAGTCGAAGGCCGGCGTCGTCGTGGCGACGAAGATCCCTCCCCGCGACGGCAACTGGCCCGCGGAGCCCTCGTCGAGAATCGCGGACGTTTTTCCCGCCGGTCACCTCCGGCGGTCGACCGAGACGTCGCTGAGGAACTTGGAGACCGACGCGCTGGCGGTGCAGCAGTTTCACGTGTGGCACGACGCGTGGCTCGGCCAACCGGAATGGCACGACACGCGGCGGGAGATGGAGCGCCTGGCCGCCGAAGGGAAGGTCCGGAACTGGGGAATCTCGATCAACGATCACGCGCCGGAAACGGCCCTGGTCGCGCTGCGCGATCCGATCTTCGCGACCGCGCAGGTCATCTACAACATCTTCGACCGGACGCCGGAAGCGGAGTTGTTCCCGCAGGCGAAGAAGACCGATCTCGGCATCATCGTCCGCGTCCCCTTCGACGAGGGAGCGCTGACCGGCGGCGTCCGGTCCGACACGGTCTTTCCGGAGGGCGATTGGCGGCAGCGCTACTTTCGAGGCGGGCGGCGCGCGGAGGCGGCGCGCCGGGCCGATGCGCTCTTGAGCCTCCTCGGAGACGACGCGAAGACCCTTCCCGAGCTCGCGCTGCGCTTCGTCCTCTCCCGGCCCGAGGTGTCGACCGTCATCCCGGGGATGCGCCGTCCAAGCCACGTCGGCGCGAACGTCGCCGCATCCGACGGAAGGGGGCTCTCGGAGGATCTCCTGGAGAAGCTCGAAGCTCACGCGTGGGAGAAAAACTGGTACCGTGAGTCATGATTCGGTTGTCCATTGGCCGAGTCTCTCGTATCAGCTTAGGTTTGCGGCGACGGGGCGTCGGGGCCCTGCGCAAGGAGAAGAAGAGGATGAGACGGACACGGACGATCGCGGTGGGGTGGCTCGCGACCGGTTTGCTGGGCGGATTCCTCATCGCGGCCGACAAGCCTCCGGCCGTGAAGGCGGCGGCGACTCCGCCGCCCGATTCGGAGGAGCCGCACTATCCGCCGAAACTTCAGACCAATCTCTTCGACGTGCCGTGGCGTCATGCCGAACTCAAGCCGCAGCATGCCGTCATAGCTGCGCTCGTCGGCAAGTGGACGGCCGGCGTGCACCTGTTCGCCGGGCCCTACGTCCGCGAGATGGACTCCCAAGGAACCGCGGAAGGGAAGCTGCTCATGGGCGGGCTCTTCGTGCAGGTGGCGCAGTCGGGCAAGCGCATGAAGCAGTCGTTCGAAGGTGTCATGACCTACGGTTACGACGAGGCCACCGGCCGGTACACGGGCTCCTGGATCGACAACACCTCGACCGCGATCATCCCGTACGTCGGAACCTACGACGCGACGAAGAAGCAGCTGACGATGAGCGCGCATTTCAGCGACCAGAAGTCGAGGCGCCTGACGATCTCGAGGGTCGTGACGACGTTCGTCGATGCGAACAACTGGACCTACGAGGAATTCGTCTCTCACGCGAAGGACGAGCCGGACACGCCGGTCGTCTCGATCTCATTCAAGCGGAGTTGAGCGGACGAACGCGACGATTCGCGACGCCAGCCCGTCGTAGTCCGATCCGAAGTGATGGCCGCCCGGAAACACCGCATGCGTGTACCCGGGGCGCCCGTCGTCGGGGCAGCCCGAGTGGTGGTCGTCCGCCGACGTCACGCACAGCACCGGCCGGCCCGCATGCTCGATGGCGGGTCCGACGGGGTGCGGCGTCGGGTCGGAGGTCGTCCGGAGCCAGTCGAGCGGGCTGACCTCGAACGCGGCGTACGTCCCGGGGCCCAAGAGCGTGAGCCCGGCGATCCGGGACAGCGACGGGTCCGACGAGGCGGCCACCACGACCGCGATCGTCTCGGCGCCGAAGGAGTATCCTCCGGCGAAGACCGCGATGTCCTGCGGAAGCGCGTGGACGACGCGCACCAGGTCGTCCGTGAACTTCTCGGGCGTTTTTTCCAGCCAGAAATAGCGCAGCGCGTTCCACCCGACGACGGCGATCCCCTGGGCGGCGAGCCGCCTCGCGACGTTCTCGTCGAGGTCGGCCCAGCCGCCGTCTCCCGAGACGAAGAGCACCACCGCCCGGCTCTCGGGAGGCCACGCCACCTCGAGCGGGAGGTCGAGAGCTTCGAGCTTGGCCGTGACGTCGACCGGCGGGGCCGAGCCCGCCTGCTGGCGGACGGTGTGGGGCAGGGGCTCGAGGACGCTCCGGTCCTCGTACATCTCCTCGACCGATCGATCGAACGCCGCGCCCCACCGCGACGGCACCGAGAAGCCGTGACCCACTTTCTCGAGGGCGACCACCTTCGAGTGCGGCACCTTGGAGACGAAGGCCTCCGTTTGAGGCGGGGCGCAAACCTGATCGATCAGGCCTTGAAGGGCGATCCACTTGGCTCCTCCCCCCTCGCGCTCGGACATGCTCGGACACTCCGGCAGCCAAATCTGCTTCTTCTTCTCGTTCCAGTCTGGATGCCAACCCTCCGTTCCGCAGAATTTTCGCTTCACCTCGAGGTCCGGGCAGAATCCGAGGCTCACCGCGCCGCGAAACGTCGTCGGCGGCGCCTGGGCGAGCGCGCCGTACACCACCGTGGCCCCCGAGGAATAGCCGACCAGGATCGGTCGCACGTACCGCGGGAGGTGATACTGCTTCTCGAGCGCTTGAGCGGCGACCTCGAGCTCCCCGGCCGGATACCAGCACGAGTTGGCGTGCGCCTCGATTTGCTTCTGCCACGCGGGCATGGACAGTCCCGCGACGATCGCGTGCTCGTCGAGGCGGCGCGCCATATCGACCACTCCGAGCTTCCATCCCCCGTCCCCCGAGATGAACAGCACCACCCCGCGCGCCTCGGCGAGATCGCGCGGCCGGTAGACCGTTACGCTGCCGAAACCGGGCAAGGTCTTGGTCTCCTCGACCGTTGCCGGCGACGCGGCGGCGAGGAGAACGGGAAGCAGCGGGAGGAGGAGGAGTCGTCTCACGTCGTCGGTCCTTTCGTGGGCAGAAGCGCGCGCCATCGTCCTGAAACGAGCTGGGTGGTGGCGGCGACCGCGAACGGCCAATCCCACGGGCGCCGGTACGCCAGGTAACGGGGCTCCCACGTGGGATGGAATCGCTCCTTGAACCGGCGGAGCCCCTGATAGTTGTACCAAGCCTCGCCGTGCAGAAAGAACTGGTGAGCCAGGCGCTCGACCGGTCGCGCGCGGCGCGTCGCCCCGACGGCGGCCAGCGGCGCCATCCCGAGATTGAAGCGCTTGAACCCGCGCTCCTTTGCGTCGAGCATCAGCCTGAGAATCAGAAACTCCATGGGGCTCGAAAGCTCCGTACCCTCGGCTTCCGCGTGGCGCATCAGATCGACCGAGATCTCCTCGCCGCGCGCCCCCTCGAGCACGTTCGCGAACGCGACGACCCCCTCGCCGCCGGTCTCGACGACCGCGCACTTGAACTTCCGAAGGTAGTCCTCGTCGAACCGACCCAGCGAAAACCCCTTTTCGGTTGCTCCCTTGGCGGCGAGCCAGGCGTCCGAGACGGCGCGAAGCTGTGGCAGCATCGCTCCGAGCTCCTCGCCATCGACGAGGCGAAATCGCGCGCCCGCCCGCTCTCCCGTGTTGATCGCATGCCGCTGGGTCTTCGCCTTGTTCCCTTTGAGGTCGAACGTGGCCAGATCGACGATCGCCTCCTCCCCCAGCTTGAAGAAGACGAACCCGAGATCATGCGCAAAAGGCAGGAGCGACGGCGAGATCTGGTAGAGCACCGCCTCGCGATCCCAGTCGGCCGCGTGCTCGACGAACGCCGCCAGGATGTCCCTCTCTTGTCCCGCGGGGCAGACCGGGTCGGACCACGCCACCAGGAACCGCCCCGACGTTCGGTAGGCGATGAATCCCGGCTCTCCGCCTTCCCGTCTGAACAGAGCCTTGTCCCCGGTGGCCACGAGGAGTGGGTTCGTGTTGCGAGCGAGCCGCGACGCATCCTCGAGGGCGCGGGCGATGCCCGCGTCGTCCGGCAGGGCGTCCGGCGAGCGCGGCCGCTGCCCGAGCCGTAGCGCGACGAGGGCCGCCACAGAGGCCAGCACGACGAGCCCGCGCACGAATCGCTCCTCGTGGGCGAGGAACGCGAATCTGCTGAACGCGGTCGGAACGTCCGGCCACGCTTCGTACGATCCCAATCCCACCGCGCCGAAGAGGAGAACCGCGGCCAGCCCCGCCGAGGCGACGAACTCGAGGGACTGATGCAGACGCCCGTCGCGGGTGAACGCCGCGCGAAAGAGGATCAGAAGCATCGCCGCGCCGAGTGCGAGGAGCGCTTCCTCGTAGTCGAGCCCCTTCATGAACGTCGTCAGGGCCGCGGCGAGAAAGAGCGCCACCGACAGGCGATGGCTCGATCGGTAGCCGCGCGCCAGACCGCGCGACATCAGGATCAGCACGAAGCCCAACAGGATCGACGCGCCGTGGGAGATCTCGACGAGCGCGAGCGGAACCATGTCCTGCAGCAGCTTCGAGCGATCGGAGAGGGATGGCGAAGCGGCCGAGGCGAGCAGCACCGCGCCGCAGAGGAAGGCGTAGGACGCCAGACCCGTGCGAACCGCCGCGGACGTTCGGCGGCCGGCGGAGACGAAACGTGAGGCGAGCACGAGGCTCGCGAAGAGGAACGGGAGCGCGTAGTACACCGTCCGGTACAGGAGGAGGGCGGCGGCGATCCGATCGTGATTTCCCGTGATGCCTGCGAGCCTGGCCCCCCAGAAAAGGTCGGCCGAGCCGAAGCCTCCCGGGACGAGACTGACGAGCCCGACCAGCTGGCCGACGAAGAAGATCCTCATCGTCGTCCCCGTGGCGATGCCCTCGACCTGGCTCGCGACCGCCAAGTGGAAGACCATCCAGGCCAAAAGCCAGTCGGCAACTCCCACGGCGGCGAGCGTCATCGATGTGCGCCTGCGTCCCGATTCCGACTCGCTCCCCCAGAGGCGAGGCACGCGTGACGCGGCGTACCCCACCGCCGCGCCCGCCGCGATCGCCACACCGATACGGAAGAGCGGCGCGCCAAAGTCAGAAGGAAGAGGGACCAACACGGCACCGCACCAGACGCACAGCGCGGCGGTGAAGGCGGCGAGGATCGTGATCAGAGCCCGGCGAGCCCGCGCGGTCGATACGCCCAGGGGGCCGTAAAGCCAGAGGCGCAATGCGGGGCCGGCCAGCGGACCGACGGTGAGGAAATTGCTCCACGCGAACGCGATGACGCCGACGCTCCATCGCCCGGTCCGCGTGGGCGGAAGCCGGCGATCTCCGAGTGCCGCGACGTCATAGAAACCGGCGAGCGCCAGATTGGCAACCGTGCCCGCCAGGAGGAGCGCGATGACCGCGGCATTCGTCACCCGGAGGAGATCACGCACCTTCAGGAAGTCGACCTGGCGAAGCTCCTTCCAGCCGAAGATGGCGACGAGGGTCAGGAGCAGCCAGGGCCAGAGCGCGCGCAGAGCGGGGAGCGCGCGAGGGATCGCGCGCGGTGCCGGCTCGGAGGCGTCGTCCTCGAGCGGCTCCGCGGTCATCGGGCCAGGATTTGTCGGAGCCCGTCGATCACGGTGCGCCTGAGCTCGTCTTCATGCCCCGCGAAATGGTGGGTCGCCCCCGGGACGACTCGAAGCGTCTTCGATCCGGCGAATCCCGCGGCGAGCTGAGGCGCCGCGGAGTTCGAGTCCGCGCCGCCGTGCACGAACAGCACGGGCACCGCGCGGGTGTCGGCGAGCGCCTTCGCGGTGTCGAAGACGTGATCCTTGGGCGTGAACCCCATGATCTCGGTCACGCGCGCCTCGAGGCTTCCCCGCAGGTCGGGGCCGATCATCAAGAGCCCCGCGATGCGCTCACTCCGGCGCGCGGCCCCCGCTATCCATGGGGCGAGATCGGCTCCGAACGAGAATCCGGCGAGCACGACCGGCGCGTCCTCCCGGGCGCGGGCCGCGCGCGTCAAGGCCTCCGCGTAAAGCCCGATGTCGGCCGCCAGCACGTCCCGATCGTCCTGGGGCTTCCAGAAGTACTTGAGACAGTCGATGCCGCCGACCCAATAGCCCGCCGAGGAAAGCCAGCGGGCGAGCTGTTCGTCGAACGCGCGCCAGCCGCCCTCGCCGGAGAGCACGAGAATCAACGCGCCTTCGGCGCGTCCGCCCGCCTGCGTCGATGCGGCGTAGACCGCGAGGGGCTGGGGACCGCGGCTGGTCGCGACCGTCGACGTGGCGGTGGCGACTGCGAGCGAGATGGCGGCGAGCACGGGCCAACGTTCTACTCCAGTTCGCGACGCTCCGCTATCTTGACGGCGTGCATTTCGACGAGGTCGTTCGCCGCCTCGCGGCGGTGCCCCAAGGCGAGCTGCCGGGACCGGGGGCCCAGGCGTCGATGGCTCCGCGCCCCCGGCGGTTCTGGGTGCCCGGCTTCCTTCCCGAGGAGGCACGCCCTGCGGCGGCGCTCGTTTTGATCTATCCGAAGGACGGCGAGGCTTCGCTCCTGCTCACGGTACGCGGCCTGCACCTCGCCAACCACCGAGGCCAGGTCTCGCTTCCCGGCGGAGCGGTCGAGGCGGGAGAGACGATCGAGCACGCAGCGCTCCGCGAGGCCGAGGAAGAGGTGGGACTCGCACCCTCGATGGTCACGGTCCGTCTGCGCCTCACGCCGCTCCACATCCCCGTCAGCGGGTACGTGCTGCATCCGGTCGTCGCAACGGCGACGGCGCGGCCCGCGGTGCGGCCGGCCGCGCCCGAGGTCGACCGCGTGGTCGAGGTGCCGCTCGCGAGGCTCGCCGACGGATCGGGACTCGCGATCGAGCATCGTGTGCGCGACGGCGTCGCCGTCGAGGTTCCGTATTTCGAGCTCCCGGGTGCGAAGCTCTGGGGCGCCACGGCCATGGTCGTCGCCGAGCTCTTGACGCTTCTCGAAGCGCCCATCGACCCGTGGTCAGCTCGTCAACGCCTCCCGTGACAGCGCAAGCAATCCTCTCCCAGAGGATGTCGGGACGATCGAGGCGCCGCGGCCGCCGGGCCGTGACAGCTCAGGCAAGCCGACGAACCCTCGAAGGACGCGTGAGCGTCATCGGCCGGTAGGAGCGGCGGTTGGCGGTTGGACAGCGCGATCCAAGCCACGAATCCGAGCGCGGCCGCGATGAGGGCCAGGACGATCCGCTGCGTGCGAGTCATCGCCACTCCGGTCGAACTCCTCGCGCAGTATAGGCGCCACCGCGGTGTATCCTGCGCGACCCACGCCGAGGGTCCCCGCCGTGCGCCGACGCATCGCAGCACTCGCGATCTCGCTGCTCGCGTCTCCGTGCGCGGCTTCCGACCAGATCCTGGAGAACGGCCTGCGCGTGATCCTGATCCCGCATCACGCCAATCCGATGGTCGCCTCCGCCGTTATCGTCGGCGCCGGTGTGGTCGATGAACCGCGGGAGGCCGGGGGCGCATCGCACTTTCTGGAGCATCTCCTCTTCAACGGCACCGCGACCCGGACGCAGCGGCAGCTCTACGACGACGTCGACAAGCTCGGCGCCTACAACAACGCGACCACTCGGGAGGACCACACGCTCTTCACCTTTCTCGTCGCGAAAGAGCACGCCGAGGAGGGGCTCGCGATCCAGGCCGACATGCTTTTTCGCTCGACGATTCCCGCCGAGAATTTCGAGAAGGAGCGCAAGATCGTCCTTGAAGAGCTGGCGCGCGACCGCAGCGATCCGTCCTACGACGTCGAGGACGGCTTCCGGCAGTTCGCCTTTTCCGGAACGGCGATCGCTCGGCCGGTTCTGGGGACCGAGGCGTCCCTCGGCAGCATCACGCGCGACCAGGTCCTGGTCTACTACAAATCGCGATACGTCCCCTCCAACATGACGCTGGTCGTCATGGGCGATTTCGACGACGGCGACATGCTCTCGGCGATCAAGCGCACGTTCGGAAAGGGGCCCGCCACCCCGGCGCCGAAGCCGGCGGTCTCGAGCTGGCCCGCGCCCCCTCGTGAAAACGTCGAGACGGCTCCCGCGGACACGGAGCCCTTCCGCATGCTCGCCGCCTTTCCGTTCGAGGCGAAGCCGTGGGACGACGTCACCGCGGCCGCCGAAATCCTCTTGCAGGCCGCCTGCGACGGAAAAGACTCGGCCCTTGCCCGCGCCCTGGAGGACGGCGGCGCCAAGGCCGTCGAGCCGACGCTCGCGATCGAGCCACGCCGCGCTCCGTGGTCGACGGTCGTTTTCGACGCGAAGCTCGAGGGCTCCGCCGATCCGAAGATCGTGCTGGACGCGGTGACGGCGGCCATCCGCTCCACTCGGCGCGGAGGGGACGCGCGTGCCCGCATCGACCGCGTCCTCGCGAAGACCGAAGCCGACGCGGCGATCACGCGCGACCAGATTCACTATTTCGCGATGATGCGCTCGTCTTGGATCCTCGGCTCGCCCCCCGGATCGATCGAGGACGAGGCGAAGCGGCTCCGCGCGCTCGGAGCGGCGAGCTGGGATGCAGCCTCGGCGCGATTGATCGCCGGCCTGCCCGGCTTGCGCGCGCGCCTGGTCGGTCCCGGACTCGCCGCCCAGCGCCTGACCTGGGCGCCGCTGACCGACTCCGGGCCAGGCACGGAGACCCCGCTCGCCGTCCGGACCGGCAAGCTCGCCAACGGCCTTCGCTTCGTCGTCCGCGACAGCTCCGATTCCGATGTGCTCGCCCTGCACCTCGCCTTCGTGCCGCGCGCCGCTGCCGAGCCCGCCGGCAAGGAGGGCATCACCGACCTGCTGCACCGCATGATGGCGCGCGGGACGATCGTCCACGATCCGGCAGCGCTCGACGACCGTCTGGCCCGGCTGGGAGCGCGCGTGAAGGCGGTCGACGACCCGTCCGTTCCGTTCGACGACTACTACACGACGCCCGAATTCTCATGGCTCCGGCTCGAGGCTCCCTCGTCGAGCTGGCGCGAGGCGGTCGGGCTGCTGGCCGAGATGGTCCTGTTCCCCGCGCTGACCGACGAAGCTCTCAGCGAGGCGCGTCGGGACGAGCGCGAGCGCGCGACGCGGCGCGACGCGTCTCCCCGCGAGTCGGCGCTCGCGTCGCTCGACGCGCTCTTGGCGCCGGGGCACGTGCTGACGAAGCCGATTTACGGAACGGATGCGTCGCTGAGCGCGATCAGCCTCGACGACGTCAAGGCGTATCACGCGGGGCTCGCGACCGGTGGGCGCGCGATCGTCACCGTCGTCGGTCCCGTTCGATCGGACGAGGTCGCGCGCGCCCTCGAATCCGACTTCGGCGGGCTCCCGCCCGGCGTGGCGCCGGCGACCCCGGCCCCTCCTCCGGTGACGGAGAAAGCGTCGTACCAGGAGGGCAAGCTCGGCAAGAGCCAGGCCTACCTCGCGATGGGGCTCGTCATGGACGTCGCGTCCTCGGATCGCGCCGCCCTGATGATCGCGGTCGCGATGCTCTCCGACAAGCTCGCCTTCGAGCTGCGGGAGACGAAGGGGCTCGCCTATTCGATCGGAGCGACCGTCCGGCCGTGGGGCGGACGCACGCGTTTCGAGGTGACGATGGGAACGCGGCCGGACAACGTCGACGAGGCCAAGAGCGGCATCGCCGCCCTCCTCAAGGAGTTCCGAGACGCGGATCCCTCGCCGGCGGCCGTGGGCCGGGCGGTCAACGTCGCGCGCGGCGCGGCGCTCATGCGGCGAATGACTCGGATCAGCCTCGCCTATGAAGCCGGGATGGAGGCGATGCGCGGGCAACAGCCCGGCGACGAACGCCGGTTCGTCGACTCTCTCCGCGACGTCTCCGCCGCGGACGTGAAACGCGCTGCGGCGCTGCTCGACCCGGAGCGGCTCGCCGTAGCGGTTGTTCGCTGACCCGGGACCCGTGAAGATCATCCACTCCCGAGCGGCCGCTCCCACGCGGGTCGATCTCGCCGGGGGCACCCTCGACATCTGGCCGATCTCCCAGATGATCGAGGACGCCGTCACGGTCAACGTGGCCGTGCAGCTCACCGCGCACGCCACCGTGACCCCACGCCGCGACCGGCGGCTCGAGGTGGTTTCCCTCGATCGCGGCCGCCGCGTCCTCCACGATCTCCCGTTGGCGCGGAACGCCTTTCGCGGCCCGCTCTCCTGGCTCGTTCGTCTCGCGCACGCGTTCGCACCGGGAGCTCCGCTCACCCTGACCTGTCGTGCCGAGGCGCCCGCAGGCTCCGGCTTGGGCGGCTCCTCGGCGCTCGGCATTGCAGCCGGGGCGGCCCTTGCCCGCGCTACACGGGAGAGACTCTCCAAGGAGGGGCTGCTCCAGCGGGTGATGAATCTCGAGACTCGCGAGATTCGAGTACCCACCGGAAATCAGGACTACCTCGCCGCTCTGTGGGGTGGGCTCGCGGCCTATCGCCACACGCCCGACGGAACCGTGCGGCAGCCGCTTCCCAACGGAGCTGCGCTCGCGGGGCGCCTCGTGCTCGCGTACACCGGCGAGCCTCGGCAATCCGGCTTCTCCAACTGGGACATGTTTCGACGGTTCGTCGAGCGGGATTCGCGGACCTCCCGGCACATGGAAACGATCGCGCGGTTGGCCCGCGCGATGCGCGACGCGCTCGCGGCCGGCGACCTGGACGAGGCCGGCCGGCTACTCGGGGAGGAGGGGAGGTTGCGCTACAGCCTGGCGCCTTCCGTCGCGACCGCGGCGCTTCGTGCCGCGGATGCGGCCGCGCGACGGGCCGGCGCTCTCGGCGCGAAGGTGTGCGGAGCCGGAGGAGGGGGATGTCTCGTGGCCTTCGCGCGTCGCGGCCGGCGCGATCAGGTCGCGCGGGCGATCGCCGGCTCGGGAGCGAGCCTTCTGACCATCCGGTTGGCGAGCCGAGGCGTTTCGGTCAGCGAACCGTGACCGGAATCTTGAGCTCGGCCTTGGCAGGTGCGCAGTAGCCCGATGCAGCGACGCAATACGCGTAGCTCAGCTTCGCGGTGATGTCGTGCGTGCCCTTCGCCGCCTGCGCGTCGAGGTGCAACGAGACTTTCAGCGGATCGACGGCGCCGTGAAAGTAGTTCGCGTCGAGATTGTCGGGCTCGGGCGGCCCCGGGTTGCCCAGGGACTGCTCCGCGGCGCCGACGAGTCCGGGGACGGCCGGAACCTGCAGCTTGATCTTCGGATACTTGTTGAGCTTGATACCGGGCCTCGGGTCGATCGTCACGGTGATCGCCGCATCGGAGCCGGCGCTGACCGCCTCCGGGGCGACCGAGACGGAGACTCTGATCGGGGCCTCGGCGGCGGCGATCGTCCCCGCGAACGTCAGGGGGGCGGCGAGGAGGAATGGGGCGAGCCGAGCGGCGCGTGTATTCATCGAAGTCATTCTAAGAACACCCCTTCCCGGCCGCAATGGCCTCGCGCGTCCCGGCCGCCGGTTGTCGGGTCCCAGGAGTGGCAGTACACTCCAAGTGGATTGCGTCGCCTTCGTCTCGGGAGGATGCCATGATGAGGAAGAGCCCCGGTCGCGGCTTCCTGGTGGTTGCTGCCAGCGCCTTCGTATTCACGGCCTCGCTCGCGGACGAGATCGTCCATTTCACGAACGGCGCCGAGATGACGGTGCGCGCCCACAGCATCGAGAACGATAAGTCGATGGTCAAGCTCGACCTCGGAGGGAACAGCTTCATCGCCTTCCCGATGTCGATGGTCGACAAGATCGTGAGCGCCGGACAAGACGTCTTCCTGAACCCGGTGTTTCACCCCGCCAATCAGGCGGTCCCCGGACAGCCCGGCGCCGCCGCCAACCCCGTCCTCGCGGAAACCGCGATCCGGGGCCCCGGACCGAGCGTGGGCTTCGTGCGGTCGCCGAGCAAGGGCAAGGAAGGAGTCATGCTGGGTGAGGCCGCGGATGCCATCCCGAGTGACCCGAGGGGGGGGCCGCAGATCGAGAACGCGGTCGCCTACACGCGGCACCGATTCGTTCCGACGGCCGCGACGGCGCAGGGGGGGCAGCCGCAAGTCATCATGCCTCCGAACATGACGGTGCACCCGCCGACCCAGATGGTTGTCGTGCCCGGTCGCAACGTCGATACGACGCCGGCCCCGGCGCCGCCACCGCCCCCCGCGACGGCACCTCCGGCCAACAGCGGAACGACGGACCCACCTCCGAACGACCCCGGCACCGAGGATCCACCCGATAACCCCTAGAGCCTCGAGTCTCGTCCTCGGCGTGACGGGCCCCAACGCCGCGGGCAAGGGCGAGGTGTCGGCCTATCTGAGGACAAAGGGGTTCGCCATCCACTCGCTTTCGGACATCGTTCGCGAGGAGGCCGCTGCGCGGGGCTTTCCGCCTGAGCGGGCCCATCTCATTCGCATCGGAAACTTGTTGCGCGAGCAGGGCGGGCCCGGCGTCCTCGCCGAGCGTCTGCTCCCGCGCTTGGGGTCGCACGACGTGGTCGACTCGATCCGGAACCCCGCGGAGGTTGCTGCGCTCAGGGGGCTGCCGCGCTTCGTCCTCGTGGGGGTCGACGCGCCGCCCCCCCTTCGGTTCGAGCGGTCCCGCCGGCGCGCTCGCGCCGGGGATCCCGAGACGTTCGAGGAGTTCGTCGCACGAGAGCGCCAGGAGAACACCGAGAACCCGGCAGGCCAAAGACTGGCGGCCACGTTTCGCCTCGCCGATCGGATCGTCGACAACGACGGCGATCTTGCGGGCTTGCATGCCAAGATCGATAGCTTGCTGCGGGGGCTCGCCGCCGATCGGGAGACTCGCTAGAGATGGACGAAGCGGTCAGGGACGCGCTCGGTCGGCTCGCAGGGGACGGCGTCGCCGCGGCCGCACGCTCGGGAAAGCTTCTCGACCGCGTCACGGAGCCGTCCGATCTCAAGGCGTTGACGGCGGTCGAGCTGACGGCCCTCTGCGCCGAGATTCGCGACTACATCGTCGACGTCGTCTCGCAGAAGGGAGGACACCTCGGCGCAAGTCTCGGCGTCGTCGAGCTGACCGTCGCCTTGACCAGGGTGCTCGATCTTCCGAACGATCGCGTGGTTTGGGATACCGGCCACCAGGCGTACGTGCACAAAGTGCTCACCGGGCGCAAGGACGCCTTGTGGGGCATTCGCCAGTACGGCGGGATCTCGGGGTTCCTGAAGCGCGCGGAGAGCCCGTACGACACCTTCGGCGCCGGACACGCCTCGACCGCGATCTCCGCGGCGCTGGGGTTGGCCGCAGCGCGCGATCTCACCGGGGCGAAGCGGAGGATCGTCGCCGTGATGGGGGACGGCGCGATGACCGGGGGTCTCGCCTACGAGGCCCTCAACAACGCGGGTCACTCCGGGCGCGACCTGCTCGTCGTCCTCAACGACAACGGGATGTCGATCTCTCCAAACGTCGGGGCGCTGGCGCACTACCTCACCACCATCCAGACCAATCCACGGCTGCGGCGGTTGCGCAAGGGAAGCCTCAACGTGGTCGGGCGTCTCCCGCGCGTCGGAGGAACCGCTCGCACGCTCGCAACCCGCCTCGAGGCCGCGATCAAGACCGCGATCGTACCCGGCGGCCTGTTCGAGGCGCTGGGCTTCAACTACATCGGGCCGGTTGACGGCCACGACCTCCCGCTGCTGCTCGACCTTCTCCCCAAGGTGCTCGATCGCCCGGGCCCCGTGCTCCTCCACGTCCTGACGCGCAAGGGCAAGGGGCTGCCCGCCGCCGAGGCCGATCACGAGGGCTTTCACGGCGTCAGCCCGTTCGACAAGGTCACGGGGAAGGCGATCCCCGCGCCGTCGTCCGGCCGTCCGGGGTACACCGGCGTGTTCGGACGGGCGATGATCGAGGCGGCCGCCGTTTTTCCGAAAATGGTCGCCATCACGGCGGCGATGCCATCGGGCACGGGGCTGACCGCCTTCAAGGAGGCCTTCCCGAGCCGGTTCTACGACGTCGGGATCGCCGAGGCGCACGGTGTCTGCTTCGCCGCCGGAATGGCGTGCGAAGGGGCGCGACCGGTCGCGACGATCTATTCCACGTTTCTCCAAAGGGCGTTCGACCAGATCGTCCACGACGTCGCCCTTCAGAAGGTGCCCGTCGTGTTCGCGATCGATCGCGCGGGCATCGTCGGGGCCGACGGCCCGACCCATCACGGTGTCCTCGACCTCACCTACATGCGCTGCGTGCCCGGGATGGTCGTGTCGGCCCCACGTGACGGGAACGAGCTGCGCGATCTGCTCTGGACGGCCCTCTCGCAAGACCAGGCGCCGTTCGCGATCCGTTATCCGCGCGATTCCGTCCCCGAGGGATTCGACCCGGGAAGGCCGCCGAACGCGCTGCCGATCGGCTCGTGGGACGTCCTGGACGAACTGGGTGACGTGGCGCTCCTCGCCGTGGGATCGATGGTCGAGCAGGCCCAGGCGGCGCGCCGCGCGTTGGCGAAAGACGGCATCCACGCCGGCGTCGTCAATTGCCGCTTCGTCAAGCCGCTCGATCTTGCGACGCTCCGAAGGGCGCGCTCGCGCGCGCGGCTCCTCGTGACCATCGAAGAAAACAACGTGCCCGGCGGGTTCGGGGAAGCGGTTCTCGAGGCGCTTTCGGAAGAAGAGCTCTCTCGCGACGGCGTGCTGCGCCTCGGGCTTCCCGACGGCTTCATCACGCACGGCTCGCGGGCCGAGCTCTTGGCCGAGGTCGGCTTGGACGCGGCGGGAATCGCCCGGCAGGTGCGCGCCTCGCTCTCAAGATGAGCACGGACCGAGCGCACGCGCACGAAGGGACCGCGCCGACTGGGGCGCTCGCGTTCGGGTTGTTGACGGTCAGCGATACGCGCCGGACGGACGACGACAAGTCGGGAGCGGCGATGCGCGAGCTTGTTGCCGGCGCGGGTCACCGGGTCCATGCGTCCGCGATCGTTCCGGACGACCCGTCCGCCGTCCGCGAGCGCGTGCTCGCGTGGGCTCTCGATCCGGGCTGCGACGCCATCGTCTCGTCGGGCGGCACAGGGCTGTCGGCACGAGACCACACGGTCGAGGCGGTGGGCGCGCTCTTCGACGTTCGCATCGCCGGCTTCGGTGAGCTGTTCCGCTTGCTCTCGTTCCAAGCGATCGGAAGCGCCGCGATGCTCAGCCGCGCCGACGCGGGGCTCGTCCGCGGCACGCCGGTCTTCCTGCTCCCCGGCGCGCCTGCGGCCGTGCGGCTGGCCTTGTCGCGCCTGGTGCTTCCGGAGATCGGGCACCTCGTGGGCGAGCTCCGGCGCCACGGGCCGAGAGGCTGATCCCTCAGTTCTGGAACTTCGGATCGGGCGGCGCCTCGGAGGTCGTCACCGTTCCGAAACGCTGCTCGTACCGCGACAGGTTCTCGCCGAGCGCGGCGATCATCCGCTTGAGGTGGCCGGGGCTGACGATCACCCGGGCGTTCACGATTCCTTCGGGCGGGCAGACGTTGATGAAGTCGATGACGAACTCCTCGCGGCTGTGCCGCACCACCATCTGGTTCGCGTACACCCCGCGAAGAATCTCCTCGGGAATCTTGATGTGGATCTCACGCTCGTCGGCCATGGCGCCTCCTCCGCGCTATCCTATCCCGGCCTCCTCGCCCGGGGAGGAAAGCGGGCGGCACCCGAGGAGCTCAAGATGGTCGTCGTCACCTGTACGCGCTGCGGCAACGAAAAGCCCGGCCTCGAGCGCGCCCCGCTTCCCGGACCTCCCGGGCAGCTCGTCCTCGCCAACGTCTGCGCCGCCTGCTGGAAGGAATGGCTCGCGACGCAGGTCAAGTACATCAACGAGTACCGCCTGAGTCCGCTGGATCCGCGACACTACGAGTTCCTGCTCGAGCAGGCGCGCGCCTTCCTCAGGCTGCCGGGCGCCGACGAGCCACTCCCCGAGCCCGGAACCCCACGCTCATGACGACGGGACTCGACCGACGGATGGCGGAGGAGATCGCGGGGTTCCGCCGCGACGGCGTCTACAAGAAGCTCAACGTCCTCGACAGCCCGCAGTCGGCGTGGGTGGAGATGGAAGGGCGCGGTCGCGTCCTCATCCTCTCCTCGAACAACTACCTCGGTCTGTGCGACGTTCCGGAGGTGGTCGCCGCGGGAAAGGCGGCCCTCGATCGGTTCGGCGCGGGGACCGGATCGGTGCGGTTCATCTGCGGCACGTTCTCGGTCCACCGCGAGCTGGAGGGCGCGTTGGCGCGCTTCCTCGGCACGGAGGCGGCGCTCTCCTACGTCTCTTGCTGGACGGCGAACGAAGGGCTGATGCCGACCGTTCTTGACGAGCAGGACGTCGTGATCTCGGACGCACTGAACCACGCGAGCATCATCGACGGCATCCGGCTCTGCAAGGCCGCGCGCCGCGTCTACAAGCACGGTGACATGGCGGAGCTGGCGGTGATCCTGAAGGAGACTGCCTCCGCGCGAACCCGTTTCATCGTCACCGACGGCATCTTCAGCATGGAAGGGGACATCGCGAAGCTCCCGGAGATCGTCTCTCTGGCGCGGGCGCACGATGCCGTGGTCGCGATTGACGACTCCCACGCCACAGGGGTGCTCGGCTCCTCGGGGCGCGGAACCGCGGAGCACTTCGGCCTGCTGGGAGAGGTGGACGTCATCACCTCCACGCTCGGCAAGGCGCTGGGGGGGGCGGCGGGCGGCATGACCGCGGGGTCGGCGGAGCTCGTCGACTATCTGATCCAGCGGTCGCGTCCCCAGTTGTTCTCGAACGCGCTCCCTCCGACGGTGGCGGCCTCCGCGCTCGCGTCGGTTCGCTATCTCGAGGCGCACCCCGAGCGCGTCGCGAAGCTCCACGCGAACGCCCGCTACTTCCGGGCGAGCCTCGTCGAGATGGGGCTTCATCCCCTTCCCGGAGACACCCCGATCGTCCCGATCATCCTCGGTGAGACGGCCAAGGCAATCCGCGCGAGCGAGATGATGCTGGACGAAGGCGTGTTCGTCACGGGGTTCGGCTTCCCGGTCGTCCCTCAAGGACACGCGCGCGTGCGCTGTCAGGTCTCCGCCGGCCACTCGAAGGACGATCTCGATTTCGCGCTGGCCGCATTCAAGAAGGTCGGAGCGAAGCTGGGGCTGTGACTGAGCCGGCCTCGAACGTCACCAGGACTTCTTGATCCGAGAGACGCTGCAGATCGGCGATGCGCCACCCGAGCGCGAGCTGGCGGCGGACGCGATCATCGTCCTTCGCCTCGCGGCCGTAGGGGAGGGGAAGCTGCATTTGCAGGCGCTTGACGACGGCCACGGCCGAATCCTCCGGAAGGGCGAGCCTATCCGTTCACGAGCCCAAGGCGCAACCGGTGCGGATACGGGACCCGGCCGGGTCCCAATTGACGGATCCGAGGGGTTCACGTACCTTTGATGACGGCTCTTATGGAGCGGAGGACAGCGATGATTCAACTGAGCGAGCGAGCCGTCAGCAAGGTGAAAGAGCTCCTCGTGACGGACAACAAGACCGGCTACGGGCTGCGAGTCGCGGTCCATGGCGGGGGATGCTCGGGCTTCCAGTACGGACTAACCTTCGACAACGAAGAAAAGCCGAACGACAACGTCATCGAGTTCGACGGTCTCAAGGTCTACGTGGACGCGATGTCAGGGATGTACCTCGACGGCGTGAAAATCGACTATATCGAGAGCCTCGAAGGCTCGGGGTTCAAGATCGAGAATCCGAACGCGACCGGCACCTGCGGTTGCGGCCACAGCTTCCAGGCGTAAGCCTCCGAAAAACTCGAGGTCGCCGGTCCGAGGAGGGCGCGGCGCCCGCCGCTCCCTCCGTTGACGCCTCAAAGCCCCCTCGATACCCTCCCGACATGACGACCGTCCCGTACCGAGAGCGCGTTGAAGGCGCCCTCGCAAGCTACGCTCAGACGAGCGCTCTGTCCCGGGGGCGCCGGCACGCCGAGGAGCACCACGGTTATCGCTCGCTCTACCAGCGGGATCGCGACCGGATCGTTCACGCGCGGGCGTTCCGGAGGCTCGAGTACAAGACGCAGGTGTTCGTCAACCACGAGGGAGATCACTACCGGACCCGCTTGACGCATTCGATCGAGGTCAGCCAGATCGGACGCACCGTCGCGCGCGCTCTCGGATTGAACGAGGATCTCGTGGAATCGCTGGCGCTGTCCCACGATCTCGGGCACACCCCCTACGGCCACCTCGGCGAGGACGTCCTCCGGGAGTTCATGTCGGAGCACGGCGGGTTCAATCACAATCGCCAGACGCTGCGCATCGTCGAGCTGCTGGAGGAGCGCTACCCCGACTTCCCCGGCCTGAATCTGACGTGGGAGGTCCGGGAAGGGATCGCGAAGCACTCCGGCCCGATCGTCGTGGCGGATGCCCCGGAGTTCGCCGAATACGAGCCGGGCCGGCAAGCGCCCCTCGAGGCGCAATTGATCGATCTCGTCGACGAGATCGCGTACAACCATCACGACATCGACGACGGCCTGTCGTCGGGACTCTTGGACACCGAGATACTGGCGGAAGCCGTGCCGCTGTTCGGCGAGCCGCTGACGCGCGCGCGACGGCGCTGGCCGCAAGCCGATCCGCGGCGGATCCGCACCGTCGCCCTCCGCGGCTTGATCAACGTCCTCGTCACGGACCTGATCGAGACGACCGGCGCCGCTCTTTCCGCCGCGCGGGCGACGACTCTGGAGCAGGTCCGCGACGCCGGCGGCCCGCTCGCCGGGCTGTCCCCTTCGATTCACGAGCAAAAGACCTCCCTCAAGACCTACTTGAGGACGCACCTGTACGAGCATCACCGGATCGAGCGGATGAAGGACAAGGCGCGCCGCGTGCTTCGTGCGCTTTGCGAGCGCTATCTCGAGAACCCGAAGCTCCTCCCGGACGACGCGCGACGGCGCGCGGATGCGGAAGGGCTTCACCGCGCCATCGCCGATTACATCGCCGGGATGACCGACCGCTACGCGAGCGAAGAGTATCAGCGACTGTTCGATCCGACCCTCCGGGTTTGAGGCCAGGAGACCGACATGGACACGACGCCGGCGCCCGCTTCGGGGCGACTCTTGATCGATGGGCAGTGGGTGGACGCCCGGTCGGGCAAGACGTTTGCCACGGTCAATCCTGCGGACGAAACCGTCATCGGGAACGTCGCCGAGGCGGCCGTCGAGGACGCCGACGCCGCAGTGGTTGCGGCGCGCAAGGCGCTCGCATCCGGCCCGTGGCCGAAGATGCCGGCCGCCGAGCGGGGAAAGGTTCTCTGGCGCATGGGCGAGCTGATCCTGGAGCGTCTTCCGCAGCTCTCGATGATCGAGACGCAGGACACGGGTAAGACGCTCTTCGATTCCGGAAAGATCGAGCTGCCGATGGCCGCGCAGATTTTCCAGTTCTACGCCGGAACGGCGTCGAAGATCGCCGGTAAGACGCCCGCGGCGCGCAGCGACGCATTCCTCTATACGACCCGGGAACCGGTCGGCGTCGTCGCGGCGATCGTCCCGTGGAACTTCCCGTTCCTCTTGGCGTCCTGGAAGGTCGCGCCGGCGCTCGCGGCGGGATGCTCCGTGATCCTCAAGCCGGCGAGTCAGACGCCCCTCTCCGCGATCGAGATGGGGCGAATCGGGCTCGACGCGGGGCTCCCCCCGGGCGTCCTGCAAGTTCTTCCGGGCGCCGGTTCGGGAGTCGGCATGGCGCTCGTGCGCCACCCCGGAGTGGACAAGGTCGCGTTCACGGGGAGCACGCACGTCGGCAAGACGATCGTCCGGGAGGCTTCGGCGACCCTGAAGCGTGTCACCGTGGAGCTCGGTGGCAAGTCTCCCAACGTCGTCTTCGCCGACGCCGATCTCGAGGCGGCGATCCGAGGGGCGTTCAGCGGCATCTTCTACAACAAAGGAGAGGTGTGCGCCGCGGGCTCCCGCCTGTTCGTCGAAAAGTCGATTCACGACCGGATCGTCGGCCAGTTGGCGGAGCGCGCCGACGCCGTGGTGTTGGGTGATCCCCGCGACAAGGCGACGCGGATGGGGCCCGTCGTCTCTGCGGGCCAGATGGACGCGGTCCTCGGATACATCGCCTCCGGCAAGACCGAGGGAGCGACCGTCGCTGCCGGCGGGCGCCGCGCCACGGAAGTCAACGGCGGGCGCGGGTACTTCGTGCGGCCGACGGTTTTCGCCGGGGTGACGCCGCAGATGAAGATCGCGCGGGAGGAGATCTTCGGGCCCGTGCTCGCCGTGCTCCCCTTCGACGACGTCGACGACGTCGTCTCCCGGGCGAACGAAACGATCTACGGGCTTGCCGCCGGGGTCTGGACCCGGGACGTCGCGAAGGCGCACCGCGTGGCCCGCGCGATCCGCGCCGGGACCGTCTGGGTCAACACGTACAACCTCTACGACCCGGCTCTCCCGTTCGGTGGGTTCAAAGAGAGCGGCTACGGTCGCGACCTCGGCGAAGAGGCGCTCGACGGCTACCTCGAGACCAAGAGCGTTTGGATCGATCTGGGACGCTGAGCGTGCGCGCCGTCGTCGTCCAGGAGCACGGCGGACCGGAGGTCCTCCGCTTCGAGGACAGGCCCGTTCCCGAGCCGGGGCCGCATCAGATCCGCGTCCGCGTGCGGGCCGTCGGGCTCAACCATCTCGACCTGTGGGTGCGGAACGGCGTTCCCGGGTACAAGTTTCCGCTGCCCATGGTGCCGGGGTGCGACGTCGCGGGCGTCGTCGAAGCGCTGGGGCCAGGCGCCACCGGCGCCTCGCCGGGAGACGAGGTCGTCGTCTCCCCGGGGTATTCCTGCGGCCGGTGCCAAGCCTGCCTCGGCGGGAACGAGCCGCTCTGCGCCGAATACGGAATCGTCGGCGAGATGAAGGACGGCGGCTGCCAGGACTATCTCCTCGTCCCCGATGACGGAGTCTTTCCGAAGCCGAAGCGGCTCGACTGGACTCAAGCGGCCGCCGTTCCGCTGACGTTCCTGACGGCCTGGCACATGCTGAAGTCACGAGCGAACGTCCAGCCGGGCGAGCGGGTGCTCGTGCATGCGGCGGGTTCCGGGATCGGAACGGCGGCCATCCAGATCGCGACGCTGTTGGGGGCGCGCGTCATCACGACTGCGGGAAGCGACGGGAAGTGCGCGCGCGGAGTCGAGCTTGGGGCCGAGGAGGCCGTCAACTACCGAACCAGCGATTTTGCAAAGGAAGTTCGGCGCTGGGCAGGAGGTCGGGGGATCGATGTGGTCGTCGACCACGTCGGCGCCGACACGTTCGAGCGATCGCTGCGCTGTCTCGTCCGGGGGGGGCGCTACGTCACATGCGGGGCGACGTCCGGATACGAGCTCAGGACCGACTTTCGAGTCGTGTTCTTCAAGAACTTATCCATCCTCGGCTCGACGATGGGGGGTCGCCACGAGCTGGCGACAATCCTCTCGCTCGTCGAGGTGGGGCGTCTGCGGCCGATCGTTGATCGCGTGTTCCCGCTCGAGGAGATCGCCGCTGCGCACCGGAGGCTCGAATCCCGCGAGGCATTCGGCAAGGTCGTGATCGCCGTGTGACCGTAGGCGACGCGTGTCCCGTCCGTTGACAGCCCATCAAGGTAGTATGGGTCGCCAGGAGGTCCGGCGCGCCATGGCAGGGGAGAGGATTCTCGTCGTCGACGACGAAGCCGACATCGTCGAGCTGCTGCGCGACGTCCTCACCGCCGAGGGCTACGCGGTCGACGCGGCTCCCGACGCGGCCTCATCGTTGCAACTCATTCGCGAGAACATCTACGACGTCGCCCTTCTCGATTTCAATCTCCCCGACATGGACGGCGTGATGCTCCATCACCAGATCCGCCAGATGGACGCCGAGCTGGCCTCGCGCACGATCTTCATGTCGGGGCTGCTCCAATCGGACGGCAACCTCGGGTACTACATGTCGCAGAGCGGCGGATTCCTCGCGAAGCCGTTCGACATCCGCGACGTGCTTCGACAGGTCCGCGGCGTCCTCGGCGAAGAGGGGTAGCGCTACACCGCCTGGCCCTGAACGCGCCGGCGTGGCGGCGCGGGCGGGCGGTTGGAGCGGAGCATCTTCCCCAGGGCGATGTTGATCGGATTCCGGCGACCGAGGAACGACAGCACGGGAGGCTTTCGCCATCCCATGCTCGAGAGCTCGCGAAGTATCTCCTGGTGGTTCTTCTGGACTCCGAGCCCTCGGACGAGCGCCGTGTACGCTTCCTTCTTCCGATCGGCGAGGCGAAGCACGCGGCCGTAGTTCCAGAACAGGTCCGCGTTGTAGAACTCGAGAGCGGTCGCCTTGCGGCACCATTCGACGCCGTCCCGGACGTGGCCGCCTTCGGCCAAGCAGAGACCATAGTAAGAGAGGTAGCGGGCTTGAGGCGCCCTCGCACCCAGTCGCTTCTCGAGTTCGAGCGCCGCCTCGAAGAGTGCCTGCGCTTCCAGGGTTCGCCCTTCCTGGAGCGCCTGGAGGCCCCGTTGGAACCTCGCCTCGGCCGCCTGGACGAGCATCGATCCTCCTCCGTTGCCGGAGGAGAATATCGGCTCCGCGCGCGGTCGGCTGCCAGCCCTCGTTTCGTGAGGACGATCACGGGAACGTAAGACCCGTGGCGGACTTATCCGTCGATTCCGTTCACCAACGGCAGGTTGATCTCGATCGTGTGCTTCTGCCGCAGGCTCTCGACGAGCGCCTGCATCAGCTGGTCGCGCCTCTGCTCCAAGAGCTGGCCGCGAAGCGCGTCCTTGTCCGAGGCGAATTTCGCGGGATCGAACGCGTCGTGCCGGGTGATCTCGTACGCGATCGCGCCGCCCGGGGCGGCGATCGATCCCTTCGCACCGACCGAGCCGCCCGGACCGAACAGGAGCGCGTCCAGCTCGGGAACTCGACCGATCCCGGGGAGATCTCCGCCCGCGCTCAGATCACCGCTCTTCTTCACCTCGAGCTTCATCGCCTTGGCGCCGTCCGCCAGCGTCGTTGCGGCGGCGATCCTCCGCGCGGAGGCCAGCGCGGCCTGACGGCCGCGATCCTCGAGCACGTCCTGCCTCACTTTGTCGCTGACCTCGGAGAGGGGCCGCGTCGCCGCGGGAACGATCTCCGTGCACGCGACGATCGCGAGGCCGCGGGCGACGGCGAGCGGTGCCGAGACCTGGCCGGGCTGCATCGAGCCGACGGCCAAGTTGAACTCGGGAGACGGACCGAGGTCGCCGACCCGCTCGTCGCTCGCGACGATGCGCTCCTCGACCTTCAGGCCGGCCTTCGTGGCGACGGCGTCGAGATCCGCGGCGGTCTTGATCTCGGCCGCGAGCCGCTTCGCCTCGGTCGCCGTCAGATCTTGGGCTCGCTGGAGCTCCAAGCGGCGGCGGATCGCGTCCTTCACCTCGTCGAGAGGGGTGGAGCCCGCCGCGCGGGACTCTTCGACCTGAACGACGTGGAACCCATACTCCGTCTCGACGACGGGCGCGAGCTGGCCCGGCGCGGTCGCAAAGACGGCGTCCTCGAACGCCTTCACCATCGCTCCCTTTCCGAACCAGCCGAGCTCTCCCCCTTGGGCGGCGGAGACGGAGTCCTGCGACATCGATCGGGCCAGCGCACCGAAGTCCTCCCCCTTCTGGACGCGCGCGAGCACGGACGACGCCTGATCGCGTAGGGATTTCTTGTCGGCGTCGCTCGCGCCGGCGGGCAGCTTGAAGAGGATATGGCGCGCGCGGCGCTGCTCCGGCCGGACGTACTCTGCGGTGTGGGCCTCGTAATCCGCCTTGACCTCCGCGTCGGTGACCTTGGCGTTCGCGACCTGCGCTTGCCGATCGACGACCGCGAGACGCACCTTGCGCCCCTCCGCCCGCCGGTAGTCGTTCGGGTGGGCGGCGTACCAGGCCGCCAGCGTCGCGGCGTCGACGCCCCCGCCCGGCGCCGCGGGGGGCGACGCGACGAACACGAAGTCGGCGGCGGTGCGGACATTGCGCGATCGCCACGTCTGTTCGAGCTCGGCATCGGAAACGCGCGCGGAGGCGGTCATCACCGCGATCCACTGCTTGGTCAGAATGTCGTCGCCGAGCCGGCGCTCGAACGCCTCCACGCCCCCGTCGAAGTTCTGTCCGATGAAGTCGGTGTAGCGCTCCTTACCGACGAAATTGCCCGAGGGATCCTTGAAGTTGGGATCGTCGAGGATCGCCTTCGAGATGGCCTCCTTCGTCGCGGTGAGACCAAGCGCGTGCGCGTCCGCGAGGATGAGTTGGCGATTGACGAGATTCTGAATCGCTTGCGAGCCGAGCTTCAAGCTCTTCTTCATCGGCTCGTACTGCTGGCCCAGGATCCGCCGGTAGTAGTCGTCCTGCGTGCGCGCGAGAGTCAGGAAGTCCTGCGTCGAGATCGCCTCCCCGTCGACGCGGGCCGCCCAGTCGGAGGACGTGCCGCCCCTCTTGACGCGCGGATCGAAGTACGTGCCGAGATAACCGAGCATCGCGACGGCGACGACGACGAGCACCCACTTGAGGTGTCGCAGGTTGTCGCGCATGACGTTGAGCATGGGCCTGTCTCCCTGACGCGCCGGGCAAAGCGCTCATGGTAGTCGAGTCCCCGGGGCGGCTTCAACAGGCCTGCCGGGCCGAAATCCGCCCGGTGGATTGGCGCCCGATGGGGCCGGTTTGCCTTCCGTCGCCCGGCGAAGAATGTTTCCCCCGGCATGTCCGCGCCGAAGCAGAAGACGAACGTTCTCCTCGACTGGTTCACGGTCACCTACCGGAGCGTGGCCGTCGGAATCGTGCTGTTGATCGGCGCGCTCGTCGCGGCCGGCTGGTACGTCTTCCTCTACGCGCCGAGCAAACCGCGGCAAGAGGCGAGCGAGGCGATCGCCCGCGCCGAGGAGCGGCTGGCGGAGGCCGACCGTTGCGAGGCCTCGGAGCGCATGGACGAGATCCGAGGAAGCGCCCGCTCGGCTCTGGTCGAAGGGCGGGACGGCTTCCAGCGGCGGCAGTACGACGACGCGCGCGTGGCGGCCATCCGTTCGGAGCAGTTCTCCCAGAAGGCGATCGATCTGTCGAAGGGGGAGGGCTCGGCGTCGAAGGCGGTCCAGATCTATCGGATGGAAGGGGACGTCCGCGTCAAGCGCGCAGGTGAGTTCAACTGGGAGCCGGCGGACCGGAAGATGTTGCTGCAGGTCGGGGATCAGGTGAAGACCGCGGGTTCGGGCTCCGTTCAGCTCGTCTACTTCGACGGTACGATGACGACGATCGATCCGGGCTCTCTCCTCGAGATCCGCGAGATCCACGAGGATCCCGCCACGAAGATCCGGCACGTGAGCGAGAAGCTGAATTGGGGCGAGGTGCTGGCCTCGACGCAGAAGAAGAACGTCGACGGTTCGTTCCACGAGGTCGCGACGCAACACGTAGCCGCGCGATCGGACGAAGCAGGCGAGTTCCGCGTCTCCTCGGACAAGGAGACCAGCGCTGCCGCGGTCGACGTCTTCCAAGGCCGCCTGCAGGTCTCTTCCGCCGGACGCGTCGAGCGTCTGGAGTCGGGGGAGAGGATCCGCGCCAGCTCCGGCGGCGAGCTACAGGCGAAAGAGGTGCTGCCCGCCGTGCCGCGCCTCGTCGCGCCGGCGGACCAGAAAATCTTCGTCCACGAAGATCCTTCGAAGGCCAGCACGACACTGAGCTGGGAGAAGCTGGCCGGAGCGGCGCGCTACCACCTCTTGATCTCCGACCACCAGCTGTTCACGTCGGCTCTTTACGAGGCGGACCGCGTGGAGACCTCGGTGCAGATCGATGGGATCCGAACGGGGGACTACTACTGGAAAGTCGCGTCGGTCACGGCGGCCGGGATCCGCGGCCCCTACAGCGCGGCACGCCGCTTTCGCGTCACGACGCAGAATCTCCATGACAAGGAGGACACCACGCCGCCGCCGCTGGAGATCACCGAGAACGTTCAGTCGGGGCCCATGTTGATCCTGAACGGCCGAACGGAGCCGGGCGCCCTCCTCTGGGTGGACAACGAGAAGGTGGACGTGACCGATGACGGTACGTTTTACGCGGTCGTCCGCCTTCGCAAGGAGGGTGTGAACGACATTTCGCTCCTCGCCCAGGACGCGTCGGGGAACACGCGCAAGCTGACCCACCGGGCCTACGTCGATCCCTATTGACACCAAGTGCCCGTTTTCTTGCTTTTCCTCGTTTGCGGCGTCTAGATTAGTGATCCGGGTATCGACGGGCTGCCCCTGAGCCCGTGGAGAGGATCTTCATGTCTTTGTCCCCTTCGTCTTTCCTTTCGATGTTCTCGAACGACCTGGCGATCGATCTGGGCACGGCGAACTCCCTGGTCTACTCGAAAGGGCGGGGGATCGTAGTCAGCGAGCCTTCGATCGTCGCGGTGAACCAAAAAACCGGAAAGGTCGAAGCGGTCGGCAAGGAAGCCAAGGAGATGCTCGGCCGCACCCCCGGCAACATCATCGCGATTCGTCCGATGAAGGACGGCGTGATCGCGGATTTCGAGCATACCGAGCGCATGCTCTCGTACTTCATCGAGAAAGCGCACAACCGGAAGTTCGGCGTGCGGCCGCGCATCGTGATCGGGGTCCCGTCGGAGATCACGCAAGTCGAAAAGCGCGCCGTTCGGGACTCGGCCATGCGAGCGAAGGCGACGGAAGTCTACCTCGTCGAGCAGGCGATGATGGCGGCGATCGGTGCCGGGCTTCCGATCACCGAGCCCACCGGCAACATGGTGCTCGATATCGGCGGCGGCACGTCCGACGTCGCGGTGATCTCCATGGCCGGCATCGTCTATGCGCGATCGGTTCGGGTCGCCGGCAACGAGATGGACGAGGCGATCATCCAGTACATCAAGCGCAAGTACAACCTGTTGATCGGCGAGCGAACGGCCGAAGAGGTGAAGATCAAGCTCGGCTCGGCATTTCCGCTGGACGAAGAACTGACGCTCGAGATCAAGGGGCGCGATCTGGTCGAGGGGGTTCCCAAGACGATCGTGGTGTCGGACGAGGAAATCCGCGAGGCGCTGGCCGAGACGGTTGCCACCATCATCGAGGCGGTCCGGGCGGCGCTGGAGCAGACGCCGCCCGAGTTGTCCGCGGACATCGTCGACCGGGGGATCGTGCTGACCGGCGGCGGGGCGCTCCTCAAGAACCTCGATAAACGTCTTCGGGAAGAGACCGGCCTCCCGGTCTCGATCGCGGACGACCCCTTGTCGTCGGTGGTGATGGGCACGGGGAAGATGTTGACGGATTTCGACCTCCTGCGGAGGGTGGCTCTCGACTAGCATGCATCGCGCGACGGACGCCCTCCGGTCGCGACCGAGGCGATCTCCATGGCGGCCGTTTCCCCCGCGCGTGCCAACGCCCTCCTGTTGGGGGTCATGGTCTTCGCGCAGCTCCTCCTGATGGCGGCGGCGGTGCGGGGAGGGCGTGTCGCGGTCGCCGTCTCCGCGGTCGCCGGTGCCGCGTCGGCGCCGGCGGTCTCGGTCGAGCGCTCCGCTTCGGGCATCCTCGTCGAAGTCGTTCATTTCTTCCGGGATATCCACGCCGACGAGCTGGACAGCGTGAAGGCCCGCCTCGAGGTGACACGGGTGTCGGCGGAGCTCCAGCGGACGCAGGAGCTCGCCCAGGAGAACGTACGTCTCCGGCGGTTGCTCGGGATGCGTGAAGACCTGGCGCCCAGGTCGATCGGCGCGTCGGTCGTCACGGCGCGACTCACAGGTCAATCGCGGGTCATGCTCGTCGATCGAGGATCGGCGGACGGCGTGCGCCCCGACATGGCGGTCGTCGCATGGGGCGGGGCGGTCGGGCGAGTGGTCGGCGTCGACAAAGGCTTTGCGCGCATCCGGCTGCTCTCCGATCCCAACAGCGGGGCCTCCGGCGTCGTTCCTCGCAGCCGGGCCGAAGGGATGATCGTCGGCCGAGGCGACGATCCGATGGAGATGATCTACGTTCCGAAGTATGCGGACGTCGTCGTGGGGGATCGCATCGTCACGTCCGGTTTGGACGGCGTCTTCCCGCGCGGGTTCGGCCTCGGACGGGTGACGGTGGTCGGGGAGCCGGTGGGCGCGAGCAAGACGATTCGCCTCGAGCCCCAAGTCGACGAGCGCTCGGTCGAGGACGTCCTCATTCTGCTCGAGCCCTCGGGCACCAAGCTCCTTTCGCCCGACGAACCGGAGGCCCACCCGTGATCGTCCTGTGGGCCGCGGTGGGGATTGGGCTCGCCCTCGCGTTCGAGCTGGGGCTGGGCAAGTTCGCGCCCGGCCTGACGCGCTATGTCTCCTTCATGACCCTTCCCCTCGTCGCTTACGCTCTGCGCACGTCCCAACGGTCGTCGATGACGGTGGGCTGCGTGTCCGGGCTGCTTCAGGACTACTGGATGGAGCCCAAGCTGTTCGGACTCAACGGACTGATCAAGACCCTGCTCGGCTGGGCGCTCGGCCTGATCGGAGCGCAGTTCGATCTGAACAACTTCTGGGGGCGGTGCGCGGCCGGAGCCTCGGCGCATCTGGCCGACGAGGGGCTCCAAGCGGCGCTTCGCGTGCTTTTTGGAGAGTCCGCTGCGCGGGTCGGCGTGGGGACCCTCGCTCTGCGCGCGGTGTCGGGCGGGTTGCTGACGGCCGGCGTTCTCGCCATCCTAGGAAAGCCGGGAACGAGCCGAGCGAAAGCACGGCCGAGACCGCGGCGGGTTTGAGCGATGGACTATCGCGAGCGCTGGGAGTTGAAGGAGTACCAGAGCGAGCAGAGGCTCGGCCGCCGCGCGTTGCTGCTCCACGCGGTGATCGTCGTGCTCTTGGCCGGCTTCCTCGGAGTGTTCTGGTACCTCCAGATCGTCAAGGGGAGCGAGTTCGCACTCCTGGCCGAGAACAATCGCCTGCGGCGCATCGCGATGCCGCCGACGCGCGGCGTCGTGCTCGACCGCCGGGACGAGGTCCTCGCGTCGACCCGCCCGGCGATGAACCTGGTGCTCGTGCGCGATGGGTTGACCGACGCCGAGGGGCAGCTCCACCGGCTCTGTTCGGTGCTTGGCATGCCCTATGACGTCCTGCACGGGCGCCTTCAGGAGATGCGGCGGCGGCCGACGTTCGAGCCCTTGGTCATCAAGGAGGACGTGCACCTCGCGGAGATCGCGAAGGTCGAAGCCCGCCGCGAGTGGTTCCCTGCCGTCGAGGTGGAGCAGAGCGCCCTACGCGATTACCCGGACGGTCCGGCGATCGCGCACGCCGTTGGCTACGTCGGCGAGGTCAACGACGCTCAGCTCGCGAGGATCTCGGACGGCTCGCTCCAGCAGGGCGACATCGTCGGAAAGACCGGCGTGGAGCGCGAGTACGACGAGATTCTGAGGGGGCGGCGCGGCTGGAGACTCCAGACCGTCAACAGCCTCGGGCGGCCGTTCGGCGCGTCGCAGCCGGGCCGAGAGCCGGAAGACGGCCACCCGCTCAAGCTGACGATCGACGCGCGCCTGCAGCGCAAGCTGGTCGAGTCGCTCGCCGACGAGGTCGGCTCCGGCATCTTCATGAACCCGTCGACAGGCGACGTGTTGGCCTTGGCGTCGACACCCGGCTACGACCCCAACGTGTTCACGGCCCCGGTCTCGCGGACGACCTGGACGTCGCTGATCAACGACCCTCGGCATCCGCTGAACGACCGCGCCATCTCGTCGTTCTACGCCCCGGGCTCCACCTTCAAGGTGCTGATGTCGGTCGTCGGGCTCGAGACGGGGGCGATCACCCCCGAGACTCAGGTGTCCTGCTCCGGCTCGGTGATGATCTACAACCGGCGGTTCATGTGCTGGAAGAAGGGCGGACACGGGATCGTCAGCGTTCACGGTGCGCTCGTGCAATCGTGCAACGTCTTCTACTACCTCCTCGGTCGCAAGGTCGGCATCGATGCCATCAGCAAGTACGCGAAGATGTTCGGCATCGGCGAGCTCTCGGGGATCGACATCCCCGGCGAGAGCCGCGGCAACCCGCCGTCCGCCGAATGGAAACAGCGGATTCACAAGGAGCCGTGGTACCCCGGGGACACGATCTCCGTGTCGATCGGGCAGGGGCTCCTCGCCGTCACCCCGATTCAGATGGCGACGATGATCTCCGCCGTCGCGAACGGCGGCACCCTCGTCCGGCCCCACCTGGCGCGGGACGCCAAGCGCGAGGGAACGAAAATCCCGGTCTCCGGCGCGACCCTGGCGCTGATCCGCGACGCGCTGGCGGACGTCGTCGAGGAGGGCACTGCGACGCGCGCGCAGCTCGGACCGATCCACGTGGCCGGGAAGACCGGGACGGCTCAGGTGTTCAAGAACTCGGTGGGCGTCGACGCCGACAAGCAGCCGAAGGAGGAGCGCGATCATGCGTGGTTCATCGGCTACGCTCCGGCCGAGCACCCCGAGATCGCTTTTGCGATCGTGATCGAGCACGGCGGCCACGGAGGGACCACGGCGGCCCCCGTCGCTCGCAAGGTGCTCGAGGTGTATTTCGAGGACACGTTGAAGCCGGCCGAACCCCAACCCGCGCTCCAGGCGGATCTCCGGGGGCGCCCCGAGGCTCGCGGTGCTGCGACGACGGCTGCTCGATAGGCTCGACGTGCCGACGATCGCCGTGGCGCTCGCGCTCGCGGCGGTCGGCATGACGGCGATTGCCTCGGCGACGCTGGAACAGCCGGGGCGCGCCGGGCTCTGGAAGGCCCAGCTCGCCTGGCTCGGCGTCGCGTCCATCGCCGCGATCGTCGTCATGGCCGTCGACTACCACATCTGGGCCGAATTCTCCTTGAGCCTGCACGCGCTCGCGATCGGCTTGCTCGTTGCGGTGCTGCTGTTTGGGAAGGCGGTGGGGGGGAACAAGTCGTGGCTGGCGGTCGGGCCCGTGACGTTCCAGCCCTCCGAGTTCGCGAAATGGACGACCTGTCTCGCCGTGGCCGCGTTTCTCGCCAAGCGGGTGCAGGACCGCCTGCGGTTCGTCCAGGTGCTGCAGCTCGGCGCGATCATCGGCACGCCGATGCTCCTCATCGCGAAGCAGCCGGACATGGGCACGGCATTGACCTTCGTGCCGATCACCGTCGCGGCGGTCGTTCTCGGCGGCTTGCGCTGGCGGGTCGTCGTCCTCGCGGCGATCGCGGTCGCGCTCCTCGCCCCGCTCGGATGGCAGCACCTCAAGCCCTACCAAAAGGAGCGCATCCTCCTCGTGATCGACCCCGACCGAGACCCGTCGGGGATCGGCTACCAGGTGCACCAGTCCAAGATCGCCGTCGGATCGGGGCGCCTGACGGGGAAGGGGCTCTTCAAGGGAACCCAGACGAGACTCAATTTTCTGCCGGCCCAGCACACCGATTTCGTGCTCGCCGTCATCGCGGAGGAGCTGGGGTTCATCGGCGCAGCAGGTGTCATCGCGCTCTTGTACTACCTCTTGTCGCGAGGCTTGCTCGCGGCGCGTTCTTCGCAGGACCGGCTGGGGACGTTCCTGAGCCTGCTGGTGGTCGCCTGGCTGACCGGCCAGACGGCGATCAATGTCGGGATGGTCGTCGGCTTGATGCCGACGATCGGCGTGCCGTTGCCGTTTCTCTCGTACGGCGGCACCGCGCTGATCTCGGTGACCTGCGGCGTCGGGCTGATCGCGAACGTGAGAGGGCGGAGGTTCGTCAACTAGGCGCCCTGTTAGAATCTCCCGGATGGAAACCCTCAGGGACAACGACGTCGCCTTCCGCGACCTTCTGGCGGGTGTCCAGAAGCCGACGCGCTACATCGGCGGCGAGTGGAACGAGATCGTCAAAGACCATCGCCGAGTCGCACTGACGTTCGCCCTGGCCTTTCCCGACGTCTACGAGATCGGGATGTCGCACCTCGGGTTTCGAATCCTCTATCCGCTGCTGAACGCGCGCGCGGACGTCGCCGCCGAGCGCGTCTTTTGCCCTTGGCCGGACATGGCCGACGCGCTGAGGCGCGCGCGCCGTCCGCTCGCGACGCTCGAGACCGGGACGCCGATTCGCAGGATGGACGTCGTCGGGTTCTCCCTCCAGTACGAGATGACGTTCACGAACGTGCTCGAGATGCTCGACCTCGCGGGGATACCGCTCCGCTCGTCCCGGCGCGGCGAGGGCGACCCGCTCATCGTCGCCGGGGGACCGGTCGTCTTCAACAGCGAGCCGATCGCGGATTTCCTCGACTTTATCTTCGTCGGCGATGCCGAAGAACTCGTCCCGGAGTTTCTCGATGCCCTCGGCACATTGAAGCGCGCAGGAGCCGCGCGCGCCGAACGTATCCGCGCGCTCGCGGCGATCCCCGGGATCTACGCCCCCGGGCTGTACCGTCTCGAGGAGGACGCCGACGGGCTCCAGATCCCCGTCGGCGACGGGCGCGCGCCGTATCCGGTGAAGCGGCGGATCGTCTACGACATCGACCGCTTTCCCTTCCCCGACCGCATCGTCGTCCCTCACGGCGAGATCGTGCACGACCGAGTCTCGATCGAGCTCATGCGCGGCTGCCCGGTCGGCTGCCGGTTTTGCCAGGCCGGCTACATCTACCGTCCGACGCGGGAGCGCGACCCCAACCAAGTCCGCGACACCGTGATCCGCTCGATCCGGTCCACGGGCTACGACCAGTTCTCGCTCGCCTCGCTCAACACCGGCGAGTACGGCGCGGTCCAACCGCTCCTGTTCGATCTCATGGACCGCTTCGAGCCCGAGTCGGTCTCCGTGTCGCTGTCGTCACTCCACGCCTCGACGATGACGGAGGAGCTGGCGAAGCAGGTGCGCCGGGTGAGGAAATCGGGGTTCACGATCGCCCCGGAGGCCGGAACGCAGCGCCTGCGGAACGTCATCAACAAGAACTTGAACGAGCAACAGATCCTCAATGCCTGCCGACTCGCGTTCGAGGCGGGGTGGGATCAGATCAAGCTCTACTTCATGATCGGACTTCCGACCGAGACCGACGCCGACGTGGACGGGCTCGTCGACCTCGCCCACGAGATCCTCGCGGTCGGTCGGAGGACCGGCAAAGGCCGCCGGCCCGAGATCACCCTCTCCGCGTCGTCGTTCGTGCCGAAGCCGGTGACGCCGTTCCAGTGGGTCGGCCAGGATCGGCTGGACAATCTGTATCGGAAGCAGGAGCGGATCGCGTCGCGGGTCCGTCGCGGCGTGCACTTCAAGCATCACGAGTGCGAGACGACCTTCCTCGAGGGAGTCTTTTCGCGAGGGGACCGGAGGCTGGGCGCCGTGGTCGAGCGGGCATTCCGGTTGGGGGCTCGCTTCGACGGCTGGGTGGAGCACTTCAATCTTGACGCGTGGACACGGGCGTTCCGCGAGGAGGGCATCGATCCCGAGCGGTACGTCTACGGCGACTGGCCGACCGACCGCCGGCTTCCTTGGGACGTCCTGGACTCGCTGGTCAACAAGAAATGGCTGGGTTTGGAGCTGAAGCGGGCGCTCGCCGAAGGGACCCTCTCGATCTGCGGCCCCGCCGACTGCCACGGATGCGCGCCGTTCGCGAAGGAGTGCGTCAAGGGAGTCGTCAAGGAGACCACCGGACGCCCTCTCGATTCGGGGCTGACGATCCTCTCGACTCCGTCGGCGCCCGGGCCGGGCGTCCCGGCGAAGGCGTCGGAGGCTCCGCGGGCGCTGAACCCGGCTGAGGCGGCCGCACTCCGCGCGTCTCTCGGCGATCTCCCGCGCTTCCGCTACCGATTGCGATTCGCGAAGACCGGTCTTCTGCAGTTCATGGGCCACCTCGATCTCACGCGCGCGATGTTCCGCGCCTTCCGCCGTGCGCGAATCGCGCTCGTCTACTCGCAGGGGTTCAACCCTAAGCCTCGTGTCCAGTTCGGACCGGCGCTCGCCGTCGGGATCGAATCGGTCGGGGAGTATCTGGATCTGTGGTCGTTCACGCGCCTCGTGCCCGGGACGGCGGCGGCGGCGATCAACGCGGCGCTCCCCCGCGGGCTCGAGGTCACGGCGCTGTGCGAGATCGCCGGAGACGCGCCGGGCCTCGGTGAATCCGTGCGGGCGGCGGTCTATCTGGCGAAGCTGCCCGACGGGCTGTCGTCTTCCGACGCGGTCGCGGCTTTCCGAGGGCGCGACCGCCTCACGGTGCTGCGGGAGCGGAACGGGAAGGTGCTGACGTTCCCCCTGCGGGATTGGCTCTTGGAACTCGCTCCCGTGGACGCGACTTCATTCCGCATGACGCTCGGAGCCGGCGGTGACGGCGCGTCCGTACGCCCGGACGAGGTGCTGTCCGTCTTGTTCCCCGACTCCGCGAAAGCGATCCGTCTCGTGCGGCAGGACCTCGCGATCCGGGATCGCGACCAGCTCGTCAGCCCGATACTCGCCGGGTTCGCTGCGGTGCCGGTTGCCGACCGAGCTGCTGGCTAGCCGCGCCGGCGGCCGCACGTTCACGGCGCTCCGCGAGGACGGCGTGACCGCCGAGCTTCGCGTCGAGGACGATTCCCGAGGGCTCGCCGTCGGGCACATCGTCAAGGCCCGTGTGTCGAAGATCCTGCCCGGGATTCAGTCGGCCTTCCTCGACGTTGGCGCCGAACGGGACGCGTTTCTCCACGCGACCGATCTGCTCCTTCCGGGCGAGACCGCTTCGCCGAGGCTCGAGGCGCTCTCGGGCGGTCCGGGGGACGAGGCGGAGGAGGACCGCGCGGACGCCGAAGCCGAATCGGAGGGAACGCGCCGACCGCGTCGCGACGTGCCGGACGGTCCACCCATCCAAGAGCGGCTCAAGGAAGGGCGAGAGATCGTGGTGCAGGTCGTTCGCGAGGGGTTCGGCGCCAAGGGCGCGCGCGTGACGTCCTTCATCACCTTACCGGGACGCACCCTCGTCCACGCGCCTCAGGCGCCGTTTCGCGGCATCTCGCGCCGCATTCACGATCCGGGAGAGCGAGAGCGTCTGCGCGGCATTCTCGAGGAGATTCAGGAGAGCGAAGGCGGGTTCATCGTGCGCACCGCCGGCGCCGGCGCGTCGCCATCGGCCCTGGCTGCCGACGCGCGGTTCTTGGCCGGCACATGGCGATCGATCGAGCGACGCATCGAGCGGGCGCCCACTCCCTCGGTGCTGCACGCCGATCTCGACCTGTTCTTCCGGACGCTGCGCGATGCGCCCACCGCGTCGCTCGATCGCATCGTCGTCGACGACGCGGCGATGGAACGCTCCGGCGCCGAGTATCTGCGCGAGATCGATCCGGTCCTGGCGGCGCGTCTGACGCGGCACGAGGGTCCCCCGTCGCTGTTCGACGCGACCGGCGTCACCGCCGACATCGAACGCGCTCTGCGCCCCCGCGTCTGGCTCCCCTCCGGCGGGACGATTGTGATCGAGCCGACGGAGGCGCTGGTCAGCATCGACGTCAATACCGGGAAGTTCGTCGGCACACGCCGCATGGACGAGACGGTCCTGAAGACGAACGTGGAGGCCGCCGAAGAGATCGCGAGGCAGCTCAGGCTACGGGATCTCGGCGGCATCATCGTTGTCGACTTCATCGACATGGACCGGCCCGACCATCGCCAGCTCGTCCTCTCGACCCTCGAACGCGCGCTTCAGCGCGACCGGTCGCGTACGAAGATCGTCGGCCTGTCCGAGCTGGGGCTCCTCCAGCTGACCCGGAAGAGGACGCGACTCGGCCTGGGGGCGGTCCTGACGCGCGGATGCGTTGCCTGCGGCGCGACCGGCCGCATGAAGACGCCGGAGACCGTGGCCCACGACGCTCTCGTCGAAGCCCTCCGGGTCGCCGCGTCGTTCCCCGCGAGCGAGATCTCGATCCACGCTCATCCTGACGTGGCACGGGCGATCGAGCTCGTCCTGCAGACGCCGGCGCCGGTCGTCGATCGGGATCTGGCCCGGCGCCTTCGCATCGCGGACGATCCCGGGTCCCGCCCCGAACAGTTCGATGTCCGGGCTCGCTAGCCGCGCCGGGCGATCCGGTCCCGGCGCCGTTCGGCCGCCGCCGCCGCGCGTGCCCGGTCGTCCTCCGAGACGAGCTCCAAGGCAGGCGCCTCGACGGGCCGCCCGTCCGGCCCGAGCGCGACCATCGTGACGAACGCGCAGGTCGTGAGGCGCCGCGCTCCCGTCATCGGATTCTCGGAGTGCACTTCGATCTCGACCTCCATCGACGTCTTGAAGACGGCGTTCAGCCAGCCCTTGAGCACGAGCACGTCGCCGACGTGGACGCCGCTCCGGAAATCGACCGAATCGAGCGACGCGGTGACGACCTCCGATCGCGCATGGCGCATCGCGACGACTGCGGCGCATTTGTCGATCAGACCCAGAACCCGGCCGCCGAAGACGTACCCCCGCGGGTTCGAGTCCTCCGGGAGGACGATCTCGGTCATCTCAACGACGGAGTCCGCGACTCGCCGCGCGGTCCCCCGGGGCGCTGGCTTCGAGTTCGAGGTCGGCGATTCACGGGGCATGCGGGCGCCGAGTATAGGGCGAAGCCGGAACACCCGCCCATTCGCTCCGCCCGCCGTTGCCCGGCCCCCTCGTCCCTGCAATAATCGACCTCCTTCAGCCCGCCTAGCCGGCCAACGACGGGGGCACGCCATGGTTCGCATCAAGATCCTGATCGGCCTTCTCGCGGTGTCCGCGACAACAGTCGCCGTGCAGGCGCAAACCTCCGACCTCGTCGGCAAGGTGCTCGACATGGATGGGAAACCGATCGTTGGCGCTGAGATCCACGCGTCCGCGCCGGCCTTCCCGGGCCGCGAAATGAAGGGCCAGAGCGACAAGAAGGGGAATTTCTTCGTCAGCGGACTGCTCTTCGCGGCGCAGGCACCGACCTGGGCGGTCGGCGTCAGAGCCGACGGCTGGGTGCCGGTTTCCGTGAAGATCGTCGCCCGCGACGGCCAGCAGACGCTGTACTACTCGGACGACGCCAAGCTCTCGGCCGCGCAGCCCACGACCGAGTTCAAGATGCGCGCATTTTCCGAAATCCGGTGTGAGTTCAAGATGCGGCCGGGTAACGCGGCCGCCGAGGCCGCTCCTGCTCCCGCCGATTCCGTGGTCCCCCTGCCGGCCCCGGGAGGCGCCGCCGCGGAGACAGCGCCCGTCGTCGCCCCGGGAGCGGCTTCGGCCGGAGCCGCCGACTCGTACACCCAGGCTCTCGACAAGGTTCGCGCGGGAGACGCGGAAGGATCGGTCGACCTTTTCAAGAAGGCGATCGACGAGAAGCCGGACGACTGGGAGCGCCGCGACGTGTTCGCCAAAGTCCTGCTGAAGCTCGACCGCCAGGGTGAGGCGACCATCCAGGCCAACAAGGCGGCTCAGGCCGCGCCGACCAAGGCCGCGCCGCTCGTCACGCTGACCGACATTTATCTGGCGCGCGGCCTTCCGGAAAAGGCGGCGGACAGCATCGCCAAGGCCCAGCAGCTCGAGCCCGACAACGCCAAGGTGATGGAGCGCGCGGCGGCGGTCGCCGCGAACGCCGGGAGAATCGACGAGGCGATCGCGCTCAACGAGAAAGTGGTCGCAACGAAACCCGACAACACCGAGGCTCTGGTGGCGCTGGCAGACCTTTACAACCGGAACAAGCAGCCGAAGAAAGCGGAAGAGGTCCTGAACAAGGTCGTCGCGCTCGATCCCTCGAACGCGCATCGGACGTTTTACAACCTTGGGGTCGTCATCGAGAATCGCGACGACGCCACGGAGGCCGACCATCACAAGGCCATCGAAGCTTTCCGCAAGGCGATCGATTTGAAGCCCGACTACGCCCTGGCGCACCGCGACCTCGGCTTCGCCCTGCTCCGCACCGGCGACATGGTCGGGGCGCGGAAGGAGCTTCAGAAGTACGTGGACCTCAGCCCGACCGCGAAGGACGCCGGAGAGATCAAGGCCACGGTGAAGAGCCTCTCGACGGTCAAATAGGCGGACGGTCAAGCCCCGCCGATGTGGCGTCTCGAGGAGCGCGACGGCATCCTGCTCGCGCGCTGCGCCGCGCTCGATGCGATTCCGGGCCTGGTCCATGCGTTCTCCACGCGTGTCGCTCACGGTGGGGCGGGATTCGACCTCGGGCCGGCCGAGGACGCCACGGAAGACACGCTCGCGCGCCGATGGGCCTTCATGCGCGCCGCGGGGTTCGGCGCGTCGCCGCCGATGATCCTCCGACAGGTGCACGGCGCCGCGATCGTGACCGCGGCTCTCGCAGCACGCCCCCCGGAGGCCGACGGCGCGATCTCGGCGACCCGCGGGCTGGACGATCCGGTTCCTGCCGTGCGCACCGCGGATTGCATCCCCCTCCTCCTCGCCGACCGACTCGGCCGGGCGTCGGCGGCGGTCCACGCCGGATGGCGGGGAATCGGCGCGGGGATCGGCACCGCCGCCGTCGATCGTTTCGCCGGGCGGGGAGTCAAGTCGCGGGAGCTCGTCGCGGCGCTCGGGCCCGCGATTCTCGGGTGCTGCTACGAGGTCGGCGAGGAGGTCGTCGCGGCGCTCGCCGCGACGTGTGGGACGGCCTCGTTCGTGACGAAGAGCCGAGCCGGCCGCAGCTCGGTCGACCTGCACGCCGCTCTCCGCGGACAGCTCACCGCGGCCGGAATCCCGGGCGAGGCGATTCATGGGGCGCCCTGGTGCACCCGGTGCCGCAACGACCTCTTTTTCTCCGCTCGCGCGGAAGGCGCGGGGACAGGGAGGCTCATGGCCGCGATCGGCCGTGGCCCCGATCCTTGACGCCTTTCGTGGGCTGGGTCAGAATCCCGACTTTCGCCCCGCGCTGTTGTGAACACGAGGGTTCGATGGTGAGCGCCAGTCCCTGGATTCTCGCGATGGCGACTCCACCGCCGGGGAGCCAGCCGCAGGCCGGAAGCTTCCTCATCCAGATGGTTCCCATCGCGCTGGTGTTCGTGGTTTTTTACTTCTTGTTGATCCGTCCGACGCGCCTCCGGCAGCAGGCCCATGCCAAGCTTCTCGAGGCGTTGAAGCCGGGAGACAAGGTCGTCTGCGCCGGAGGGATCCACGCGACCGTCGTCGGCGTAGCCGAGGCAACCGTTCAAGTCAGAATCGCGGACCAGGTACGCGTCGATGTCGAAAAGGCATCGATCACGACCGTGAAGCAGCCCGAGTAGTCCGCGCGCCAGGGAGGGGAGACGCATCGTATGCCGAAAGCCATAACCTGGAGACTCCTGCTCATCGGAGGAGCCATCGCCGCCTCCGTCTGGCTGTTCTATCCGCCGAAAGACAAGATCAACCTCGGACTCGATCTGCAGGGCGGCTCGCACCTCGTGCTCCAGGTGGAGACCTCGGCGGCGGTCAAGAGCGAGATCGACCTCGCGATCAATCGCATCGGCCAGATGATGAAAGAGAAGGGGCTCCCCTACTCCGCGATCACGTCGGCGGCGAACGGGTCCGGCTTCGACATCCAGGGCACGGATTCGGGCCGTGCGGCCGACCTCCGGGAGATCCTCGACACCATCGTGCCCCGCTGGAACGTGACCCCGGCTGGAAGCGACTGGGCGATCCGGATCCCCGACTCGATCCGTCAGCAGGTCGAGGCCACCTCGGTGGACACCACGCTGACCGTGCTGAGGCAGCGCGTGGACGAACTGGGCGTCAAGGAGCCGATCATCCAGAAGCAGGGGAGCTCGGGGGACCGGATCGTCGTCGAGCTCCCGGGCCTCGAGGACCCGGAGCGCGCCAAGGGCGTCCTTCAGGATCAGGCTGTGCTCGAGTGGAAGGCGGTCGCCTACCCCCAGGGCGTGACCGACTTCGAGACCTGGCGGCCGCCGGCGACCAAGGACGCGATGGTCCAGATGCTCGGCGGCAACGTTCCGCCCAACGTCGAGTTGGTACCGGAGATCTACGTCGATTCGAACGGCACGAAGACCGAGTTTTGGTGGCCGCTGCAGTCGATCGCCGCGGTCGTCGGCAACGATCTCCGCTCCGCCCGCCGGGGCAACGACAACATGAACCGGAACGTCGTCGATTTCGTTCTCTCTCCCGAAGCGGGCAAGCGATTCCAGGCGGCGACACGCGAGAACCTTCGAAAGAAGATGGCGATCGTCCTCGGCTCCGCCAAGGGCAAGGTCGTGATCTCGGCGCCCGTCATCAACGACGTCATCAGCGATCGAGGGCAGATCTCCGGGCGATTCGACGTGAAAGCCGCGGAGGACCTCGCGCTCAAGCTGCGCTCGGGCGCGATCCCCACCGCGGTGACGATCATCGATGAGAAGACCGTGGGGCCGTCGCTCGGCCGGGACTCGATCAAGGCGGGGGTCACCGCGTCGCTCCTCGGGTTCATCGGGGTCGCCGTGTTCATGCTGATCTATTACCGGCTGTCCGGCGTCAACGCCGTGATCGCACTCCTGATGAACGTCATCCTCGTGCTCGGCGCCATGGCGTATTTCGGGTCGACCCTGACCCTTCCCGGTATCGCAGGTCTCATCCTGACGGTCGGCATGGCGGTCGATTCGAACGTGTTGATCTTCGAGCGGATCCGCGAGGAGCTCAGGCTCGGGAAGGCGGTTCGCACCGCCATCGACCAGGGGTTCTCGCGAGCGTTCGGAACGATCGTCGACACGCACGTGACGACGATCGTGTCGGCCTTCTTCCTCTTCACCTACGGAACCGGTCCGGTGCGGGGCTTCGCGGTCACGCTCGTCATCGGTCTGGCGTTTTCGATGTTCACCGCGGTGTTCGTCTCCCGGGTCATCTACGACCTCGTCTTGGGCGACCGTCGCAACGTCGAGTCGCTGAGCATCTGAGGGAGGCGATCGTGTTCGAGATCTTTCACAATCCGAAGATCGATTTCATGGGCAAGCGGCGCATGTGGGTCGGCGTCTCTCTCACGCTGGTCGCGATCTCGCTCGTCATCCTCGGGACGAAGGGGATCAAGCGCGGGCTCGAATTCAAAGGGGGCGCCGAGGTCCAGCTCCAGTACACGAGCACGCCGGACCTGGGCTCCGTCCGCGGCGCTCTGGGAAAGGCGGGCTTCGAAGGCTCGCTCGTCACCACGATCGGCAAAGTCGAGAACCACGAGATCTACATTCGCGTCCCGCTCGTTCCGGGAGCCAAGGATCAGGACCTCGCCCCGCGCGTCGTGTCCTCGTTGAAAGCGGCCCAGGGCGAGAACGCATTCGTCGTGAGGAGCCAGGCCTACATCGGACCGACGGTGGGCCGGGAGCTGGTGAAGAAAGCGCTGGGTGCCGTCCTCGGCTCGATGGCCGGCATGCTGATCTACATCTGGATTCGGTTCGAGTTCCAGTGGGGCCTCGCGGCCGTCGTCGCCCTCGTGCACGACACGATCATCACGCTCGGGTTGTTCTCGCTCCTCGGCTACGAAATGAGCCTGCCGGTCGTCGCGGCGTTTCTCACGCTAGTCGGCTATTCGGTCAACGACACCGTCGTCATCTTCGACCGGATTCGGGAGAACCTGAGGGCCAAGGGCGGAACGGTGGCCAACCTTCCCGATCTCATCAACGTCTCGATGAATCAGACGTTGTCGCGGACCATCCTGACGTCCCTGCTCACCTGGATCGTCTGCGCGTTCCTGTTCGCGCTCGGCGGCCCGGCGTTGCGGGACTTCTCGTTCGTCATGGTGATCGGCATCGTCGTCGGCACGTACTCGTCGATCTACATCGCCTCGCCGATCCTCGTCGTGTGGCAGGAGTGGCTGGGCGCCCGCGCGAAGCAGAAGGCCGCCGCTCCGGCCCCGAAGGTCGTCGCCAAGAAGGTCCGCGCCGGCAAGGTCTGAAAAAGTAGCGAAAGGAGCGGGCCCTATAATCCCCTGTTCGAGGGGGATCGATCGTGGTGCGCCGCTTCGAAGAGGTTCTGGACCGCGTCGAGGCCTACAACCCTGCCGCGGACCTGGACCTGCTTCGGCGGGCGTACATCTTCTCCGCCCGAGAGCACCGCTCCCAGGTCCGCCGCTCCGGCGAGCCGTATCTCATCCACCCGATCGAGGTGGCCTACATCCTGGCCCAGCTCGAGCTCGACACGGCGAGCATCGTGGCCGGCCTCCTCCACGACGTCGTCGAAGACACGCTGACGACGATCGAGACGGTCGCCGACTATTTCGGCGCCGACGTCGCGCACATCGTCGCCGGCGTCACGAAGATCTCGAAGCTGCAGTTCGCGAGCCGCGAGCAGGAGGAGGCGGAGAACCTCCGCAAGATGATCCTTGCCATGGTGGACGACATCCGCGTGATCCTCGTCAAGCTGGCGGACCGTCTCCACAACATGCGGACGCTCGAGCATCTCCCCCGGGACAAGCAGGAACGGATCGCGCGCGAGACGGCCGAGATCTATGCCCCCCTGGCGAACCGGCTCGGCATGGGGCGCATCAAGACGGAGCTCGAGGATCTCTCGCTCCGGTTCCTGGAGCCCGACGCCACGGCCGCCCTCGTCCATGCGCTCGAGGTCAAGCGCAAGGGAGCCGACGTCTTCATCGCCGAGATCCGGCGCAAGCTCGAGACGGCTCTGTCGGACGCGGGCATCAAGGCCAAGATCTTCGGCCGCATCAAGAGCGTGTCGTCGATCCACCGCAAGATCCGGAGGCAAAAGATCGACGTCGATCAGGTTTACGACTACGTCGCGTTCCGAATCCTGACGGATTCCGTCAAGGACTGCTACGGCGCGCTCGGCATCGTCCATTCGATCTGGCGGCCGGTGCCCGGGCGGATCAAGGACTTCATCGCCATTCCCAAGCCCAACATGTATCAGTCCCTCCACACGTCCGTGATGACCGACGTGGGCCAGCCGTTCGAGGTTCAGATCCGCACGCACGAGATGCACCGGATCGCCGAGGAAGGCGTCGCCGCGCACTGGCAGTACAAGGAGCACGCGAAAACGGGAGGCGCCGAGGCGGAGCGCGTGGCGTGGCTGCGCCACATCCTCGAGTGGCAGCAAGAGACCAAGGATCCCCGCGAGTTCCTCGAGATGGTCAAGGTCGACCTCTACCCCGACGAGGTGTACGCCTTTACCCCCAAGGGCAAAGTGCTCTCGTTCCCCCGCGGCGCGACCGCAATCGACTTCGCGTACGCGATCCACACCGAGGTCGGCCACAGGCTGTCGGGCGCCAAGGTCAACGGGCGGCTCGTCGCCCTTCGAACGCCCCTCGGGAACGGCGACATCGTCGAGATCCTCACGCACCCGAACGCTCACCCGAGCCGCGACTGGCTGTCGCTCGTCAAGACTTCGCGAGCGCGGGGCAAGATTCGCGCGTGGCTGAACGCCAACGAACGCGAGAAGTCCACGGCGCTTGGACGCGAGCTCGTCGAAAAGGAGCTCCGCAGGTTCCGGCTCTCGCCCCGCGAGGTGCTCGAAGCCCCGGGAGCGGCCGAGGCGTTGAAGAAGCTGGGTTTCGCCGGGCTCGACGACCTCTTCGCCGCAGTCGGGTACGGCAAGGTCACCCCGAAGTCCGTCCTGTCGACTCTGCTGCCCGGCGCCGAGCTCAGGCCGAAGACGGAAGGAGTCGTCGCGCGGGTCGTGAAGAAGGCCCTGGGCCTGGGGGAGCGCCGGGTCAAGGTTCGCGGGATGGACGACATGATGATCATCCTCGCGAGGTGTTGCAATCCGGTCCGCGGTGAGGAGATCGTCGGGTACATCACGCGGGGCAAAGGCGTCTCCGTGCACTCGGTGCACTGCCCGAACGTCCGCGCGCTGATGTTCGACCCGGAGCGGCGCATCGATGTGGAATGGGACGTCGACGGCTCTCCCGGGGCGCTGTTCGACGTCAAGCTCGCGGTCAACGTCGACGACCGGCAGGGGCTGCTGGCAAAGATCGTTTCGGCCGTGGCCGACGAGAAGGCGAACATCCGCAACGTCGAGGCGAAAACCTTCGATGCCGCGGATGCGCGCGTGACGATCGTCATGGCGGTGTCGGACCGGCAGCAGATGGAGCGCGTCATCGGTCGTCTGCGAAAGATCGACGGAGTTCGTGACGTGGAGAGGATTTCGCGCTGAGCCGCGCGGGGAGGGGAACGTGAAGAGGACGACGATCAGCACGGAGACGGCTCCGAAGGCGATCGGGCCGTACGTGCAAGGCGTGAGGGCGGGAGACCTCGTCTTCGTGTCCGGTCAGATCCCGATCGACCCGGCGACGGGTGCGATGATCGACGGCGGAATCGAGGATCAGACGCGGCAGGCGATGCGCAATCTCGCGGCGATCCTGGAGGCCGCGGGGAGCGGCCTGGCTCGCGTCCTCAAGGCCACGGTGTACCTCGAGGATCTCGGCACCTTCGAGGCGATGAACCGCGTCTACGGCGAGTTCTTCACCGACGAGAAGCCGGCACGGGCGTGCGTCGAGGTGTCACGACTGCCGCGAAACGCGCTCGTGGAGATCGAGGCGATCGCGACCGCTGAGAACGGGTCAGGCTAGCGGACCGCCTTCAGCACCGCTCCCGAGCGGAGGCAGCGCGTGCAGAGGCGAGCACGCCTGCCGTTCCCACCCGGGATCCGCACGCGAACGCGCTTGAGGTTCGGCATGAAGGTCCGGGAGCTGACGTTGTGCGCGTGGGAGACGTTTTTCCCGTACATCGTCTTCTTGCCGCAGGTCTCACATTCGCGAGCCATGGGTCACCCTTCGGAAGCCCTTGATTCTGGGTTGCTAACTCGGGAAATGACGCAGGATGCTAGAGGGCCCCTCGAAGGCTGTCAAGCGCCTCGCCGATTACGGTTGCTTTCGGATTTTCCGCCTTTATATTAGGCCCCGCGCCGGAACCGGAAGGTCCGGACAATCCCGACGCTGCCGGTGCGCGAATCGGCAGCCGAGGAGGCATGAGGGCGGGCATGGGCATGCGTAAATTTGTTCGAAGGCGTCCATTCAGGGTTCGCCTAGCCCGCAGGCGTTTTTTCTTGACTCTCCGGGAATCAGTGACTTAGGTTAAAGCTCCACCTGGGGAAGGGGGATTCGGCCCGCCCGGGGCCGCTTCAACCGCGAGGACGGACATGCTCTTCGGACGAAGCAGGAATCTGGTCGGCTTGGATATTGGGGACAGCTCGATCAAGGTCGTCGAACTCAAGGATCTCGGGAAGGGACGGGGATTCCAGCTCGCGAAGATCGGCTCCGAGTCCCTGTCGGCCGAGGCGATCGTCGACGGTGCGATCATGGACTCCCAGCTGGTCATCGAGACGATCCAGCGCTTGTTCCAGCGTCTCAAGATCAAGACGACGCAGGTCGCCACGGCGCTTTCGGGACATTCCGTCATCGTGAAACGCATCAGCCTCCCGGTCATGACGACCGCGGAGCTCGCGGAGTCGATCCACTGGGAAGCCGAGCAGTACATCCCCTTCGACATCGACGACGTCAACCTCGACTACCAGATCCTCGAGGGCTCGTCCCTGTCCGGCGAGGGGAACATGGACGTCCTGCTCGCCGCGGCGAAAAAGGACAAGATCAACGACTACACGAGCGTGATCACGCAGGCGGGGCTGCAGACCGTCGCCGTCGACATC
>JACXTT010001009.1_pt1 | contig 48152 bp, 39 predicted proteins | sample 9270951 | NCBI WGS metagenome assembly JACXTT01 (sample SAMN15532306, study PRJNA645909) | rock metagenome | isolation source: weathered quartz diorite | place: Puerto Rico | collected 2017-06-21 | reverse complement strand
GAGGCCAAAAAATTAATTGCCGAAGGCAAAACAGGTGTTGAAGATGGAGGCCTTGCCTTATTGCGTGCGCACAGGGCCTTGCCAAAAAACAAAGTGCTTATTAAATTTTTGAGCGAAGGCGCCAATAAAACCATCCTGCAAAAGACTGAAAACTATTACATGCAGGATTCGGGCAAAGAGATGCCTAAGGTTGATGCCGAGCTTTATTTTGTTATTGACGAAAAAAACAACCAGGTTGAACTATCCGAAAAGGGTATCGAGTTAATTACCGCGTCGGGCGAAGACCCGCACTTTTTTGTGATGCCTGATGTAGGTACCGAAGTGGCCGAGATCGAAAAATCGACCTTAAGCAGCGACGAAAAGATAGCCCGTAAAGACAGCCTGATCCGCGACTTCTCTATCAAATCAGAGCGTATACACTCGGTTAACCAATTGCTGAAAGCTTACACCCTGTTCGAAAAAGATGTGGAGTACATTTTGGACGATGGTAAAGTTAAAATTGTTGACGAGCAAACCGGCCGTGTGCTGGACGGACGCCGCTATAGCGATGGCCTGCACCAGGCTATTGAAGCTAAAGAGAATGTAAAGGTTGAGGATGCCTCGCAAACTTTTGCTACCATTACCCTTCAAAACTACTTCAGGATGTACCACAAGCTTTGCGGTATGACGGGTACCGCCGTTACCGAAGCCGGTGAGTTTTGGCAGATCTATAAATTAGATGTGGTTGAAATACCGACAAATACCCCCACATCCCGTAAGGATGAACAAGACCTGGTTTACCGCACCACCCGCGAAAAATACAACGCCGTTGCCGAAGAGATTGTAAAACTAACCACAGCGGGCCGCCCGGTGCTGGTAGGTACAACATCGGTTGAGATATCCGAATTGTTGAGCCGCATGCTTAAAATGCGCGGCATCAAACACAATGTACTGAACGCCAAAATGCACCAGAAAGAGGCCGACATTGTTGCCGAAGCAGGCCAAAGCGGTACGGTAACCATTGCCACCAATATGGCAGGCCGTGGTACCGATATTAAGTTAGGGCCTGGTGTAAAAGAAGTTGGCGGTTTGGCCATTGTAGGTACCGAGCGCCACGAGTCGCGCCGTGTTGACCGCCAGTTGCGTGGCCGTTCAGGTCGCCAGGGCGATCCGGGTTCATCGCAGTTCTTTGTTTCGCTTGAAGACGACCTGATGCGTTTATTTGGTTCGGAACGCATCTCGGGCCTGATGGTGAAAATGGGCATTGAAGAAGGCGAAGTGATACAGCACTCCATGATTACCAACTCCATTGAACGTGCGCAGAAAAAGGTGGAAGAAAACAACTTTGGCATCCGTAAGCGTTTGCTGGAGTTTGATGATGTGATGAACTCGCAGCGTACCGTAATTTACACCAAGCGTAAAAACGCCTTGTTTGGCGAGCGCCTGGATGTTGATTTGAGCAATACTATTTTTGATGTGGTTGACGATGTGGTTACCGAATATAAAGAGGCCAACAACTACGAAGGTTTCCAGCTGGAAGTTATCCGCTTGTTCTCGGTCGATCCGGAATTGACCGTTGAAGAGTTTACTGAACTGACCATCCCAAAATTAACAGATAAGACATTTGCCGAAGTAACCGATTTTTACAAACGCAAAGCCGAAGCGATAGCCGCCCAGGCCTACCCTGTTTTAAAAGATGTGTACGATACCCGCGACGGAATAGAGAATATCATCGTTCCGTTTACCGATGGTGTACATGGTATGCAGGTTGCCGTTCCGTTAAAAAAAGCGGTTGAAAATCATGGATTGGAAGTATTTAAGTCTTTCGAAAAAAATGTAACGCTTTCCATTATTGATGATGACTGGAAAGAGCACCTGCGCGAAATGGACGAGTTAAAACAATCCGTACAGAACGCGGTTTATGAGCAAAAGGACCCGCTGTTGGTTTATAAGTTTGAGGCGTTTGAGCTTTTCCGCCAGATGCTGGCCAGTACCAATAAAGAGATCGTGAGCTTTTTGTTCCGGGGCGGTATACCGATGCAGCAGTCGGAAGACGTGCGCGAAGCAAAACCACAACCCAAAACCGATATGCGCAAATTGCGCACATCAAAACCCGAAATGGCGCGCGAAACCAACGGCATCCCTGATGGCTTTGGCGATACCCGCGAACTGCAAAAGCCAATGCCGGTTAGGGTTGAGCAAAAAATTGGCCGTAACGACCCTTGCCCTTGTGGCAGCGGTAAAAAATATAAGAATTGCCATGGTGTAGGGGTGGCGTAAAGCCCCCTAACCCCCTAAAAGGGGAATTTAACTGTAGTGTATGAAGCAAAGCAATATCATATCATTATTAAGCGTAATAGCTAAAAGATGCGGTGTTGCTTTTTTAGTTTTAATATCAACATCGGCATTAGCCCAAACCCGCGGCACCGTTACCGAAAGCAAGGACCCGCGCATTGATACTTTGCTGGCCAAACGGGTGGAATTAAGTAAGCTGCCAAACACCGGGCAGGCTGTTGCCCCGGCATCGTCAAACGGGTACCGGGTGCAAATTTTTATGGGCATTAATCGTAACGATGCTTACAATGCCCAGGCGAAGTTTAATGAGCTGTACCCGGATATCAAAACTTATATTATTTACAACGAGCCTGATTTTAAAGTAAAGGTTGGCGATTTTAAAAACCGTTTAGAGGCTACCCGGCTAATGGAACAATTGCGCAGCCAGTTTACTTCGTTGTTTGTTTTATCCGAAAAAATTAACCTGCAATAACCTGGTCCTGATGATCAAAGAAAAGATACAAAACCTGTCGAAAACTATTTTTAACGATGTGGTGGGCAACAGGCGGCACCTGCACGCTAACCCGGAACTATCGTTTAACGAGTACAATACCTCGGCTTTTGTAGCCAAACAATTGGATGCTTTGGGCATACCTTATGAGCACATGGCCGATACCGGCCTGGTAGCATTGCTAAAAGGCAGCAAACCGTCGGACAAGGTGGTTGCGCTGCGCGCCGATATGGATGCACTGCCCATAACCGAAGCTAACGAAGTGGAATACAAGTCAACCAATGTGGGTGTAATGCACGCCTGCGGGCACGATGTGCACACCTCATCGTTATTGGGCACAGCTAAAATACTGAGCGAGTTAAAAGATGAGTTTGGCGGTACCGTTAAATTTATATTTCAGCCTGCCGAAGAGCGCTTGCCTGGCGGCGCCAGTCTGATGATCAAAGAGGGCGTGTTGGAAAACCCCAAACCACAGGCTGTGATGGGCCAGCATGTGATGCCTTTGATCGATGCTGGCAAAGTTGGTTTTCGCTCTGGCAAATACATGGCCTCAACAGATGAGCTTTATGTTACAGTAAAAGGAAAAGGCGGGCATGGTGCGCAACCCCAACAAAATATCGATCCGGTGATTATCACGGCGCATATCCTGGTGGCGCTGCAAACTATCATCAGCCGTAATGCCGATCCAAAATCGCCCTCAGTGCTGTCATTCGGTAAAGTGATCGCCAATGGCGCAACCAATGTGATCCCCAACGAAGTTAAATTGGAAGGAACGTTCCGTACGATGGACGAAGCCTGGAGAAAAGACGCGCACATCAAAATGAAAAAAATGGCCGAAGGCATTGCCGAAAGCATGGGTGGTAGCTGCGAGTTTAATATTGTGCATGGTTACCCTTACCTGATAAATGAGCCGGTATTAACTGCCAGCGCCCGTGGATTTGCTGAGGATTATCTGGGCAAAGAGAACGTGCTCGACCTGGATATCTGGATGGCGGCCGAAGATTTTGCCTACTATTCGCAAGTTTCGGATGCTTGTTTTTACCGGTTAGGCACACGTAACGAAGCACGTGGCATTACCTCATCAGTGCACACACCCACTTTTGATATTGACGAAACAGCATTAGAAGTAAGCACCGGCCTGATGGCTTATCTTGCTGTAAAGCAGTTGGGAAACTAATAGCCGCCGGCATCATTAAGGCGTAAGTCTCAAAGTATGTTCTTTGAGGCCTTTTGTTTGCTCAAGAATGTGTTCAAGATCATATTTTAATTAGTTGTTTTTCAAGACCTTTGACCACATGAAGTTTTTAAATACCAGGGCGATCAAGCTGATGTCGATTGTCGCCCTATTGATAACCCTATCGGCCACCCACACCCGTGCGCAGCAGATCAAGCGGTTTAACCCCGACACCCTGCGTACTATAGTTATTGATACCGCCGTAGCCAATATTGTATCGCACAAATTGAATGCCCAGGATTTTATTGATGCCATGCTGGCCGATACAGGCTTTTACCAGGCTTTCCGCAACATGAAAAAGTATGCCTTTGATGCCGAGAACCGGGTGTTTACTTATGATAAAAAGAATAAGGTTGACGGTAAGATATATCGTAAAATACATCACAGCAACACTGGGGTGGACGCGCATAAAATAGAATTTCTGGCTAAACGCGATAGCGGCGCAGTTTATAAAAAAGATGGCAAGTACGAGTTGTACACCGTGGAGATGTTCGACTATATTTTTATGAATGCTTACAACTCCGATTTTGTAAAAGCCGACGCGCCCGTGGGGAAGGGGAAGAACGAGGGTTATAAAGCCAAATTGAAAACGCTGGTATTTACGCCAGGCCGCAAGGTGAGCGGCATACCGTTCATCAGCGGCAAAACAGAAATATTCGGGCCCGACCTGCGGCAGTTTTACATGTACCAGTTTGCACGTGGCAGGTATCTGGATAGCATACCCGTTTACCGCTTCAGGGTGTTGCCCAAGCCGAGTATTAACGATGATGATGTAATGATCAAAGAAGTGACCACCATTTTTGATGCCCGCAACTTTGAGATACTGGGCCGCTATATTGATATGAAGTTCAAAAACTTTCTGTTCAGCTTTAACGTGCAGATGAATATTGAATGCAACAGGTTTAACGGTGAGCTTTTACCCGTAAAAATAACCTACCAGGGCAACTGGGACGTACCTTTCCATAAAGAAGAACGCGCCAGCTTTTTGATCATCCACAAGGATTATCAGCGAGAAAAGAATTATAAATAGGCAGCAGCCGGTTCTTATTGTTTGATTGGAGGTTTTTTACTAAATTGCATTGATGTTAAGTTCAGTTGAAATAGAAAATAAGATAAGCCAACTAAAGCCATTGCTTGCAAATCAGTTTGGTGTAAGCAAAATTGGCTATTTTGGGTCGTATGCTACGGAAACTCAAACCGAAGAAAGTGACCTGGATCTAATTGTTGAGTTTTCAAAACCCGTTGGCTGGAACTTCTTTACCCTCCAGCAACTTTTAGAACAATCATTGGGGCTACCAATAGACCTGGTCACAAATAATAGCTTGAAAGAACGCATTAAGGATTCCATACTTAGTAAAGTTAGGTACATTTGAAACCTGCCGACAGAAACCTAATACTATATCTTGAAGATATTTTGCAATCTATGCAGCGCATAGAGGAATATATTTTTGAAAAGACTTTCGATGAGTTTACGGATGATTATAAAACGGTTGATGCCGTTATCCGTAATTTTGAAATTATTGGGGAAGCGGCAAAAAATGTCCCCATATTTATTAAGAACGAATACCCCAATGTGCCATGGGAAGAAATGTACCGTTTAAGAAATTTGATGACACACGAATACTTCGGTGTGGATCACGAAATTTTATGGAATATTGCGACCACTCAGTTGCCTCAAAATCAGGAGGATATTCAACAAATATTAACTGTAATCTACAAAGGAGACAAAAATTGGGATAAGGGCTAAATCAATACAAAAAGGCCAGGACATCTCCCAGCCTTACTGTCAATGTAATCAATCCTAAATCAGTGCAATCCCAATTAAAACTCAGCATTTTTAGGGAACCTTGGGAAAGGTATCACATCGCGGATATTGCCCATACCGGTTACAAACAGCACCAGGCGCTCAAAGCCTAAGCCAAAGCCGGCGTGCGGGCAGGTACCAAAGCGGCGGGTATCCAGGTACCACCAAAGCTCGTGTTTGGGGATGCCCATTTCGTCCATGCGCTTCTCTAACTTTTCGAGGCGTTCCTCGCGTTGCGAGCCGCCAACCATTTCGCCAATGCCCGGGAACAAAATGTCCATAGCGCGCACGGTTTTGCGGCCATGCTCATCCGGTTCGTTCTGGCGCATGTAAAAGGCTTTAATATCGGCCGGGTAATCGGTCAGTATCACCGGTTTTTTAAAGTGCTTTTCAACCAGGTAACGTTCGTGCTCGCTTTGCAGGTCGGTACCCCAGCCCTCTATCAGGTACTGGAACTTTTTCTTTTTGTTGTGCGATGAGTTTTGCAAAATATCAATAGCCTCGGTATATGTTAAACGCTCAAAGTCGTTATCCAAACAAAATTGCAGTTTTTCGGCCAGGCTCATTTCAGAGCGTTCCTGCTGCGGTTTTGATTTTTCCTCCTCGGCCAGGCGCTGGCTTAAAAATTCAATATCATCTGCATTTTTTTCAAGCGCGTAAGCTATAACGTACTTCAGCAAAGCTTCGGCCAGGTCCATGTTATCGTTCAGGTCGTAAAAAGCCATCTCGGGCTCAATCATCCAAAATTCGGCCAGGTGGCGGGTAGTGTTCGAGTTTTCGGCACGGAACGTGGGGCCAAAAGTGTAAATATCGCTCAGGGCCATCGCGCCAAGCTCACCCTCTAACTGGCCCGAAACGGTTAGGTTGGCGGCCTTGCCAAAAAAGTCCTGTTTAAAATCAACCTCACCTGTTTCGGTCAATGGCGGTTTTACCGGGTCAAGCGTGGTAACACGGAACATCTCACCTGCGCCCTCGGCATCCGATCCGGTAATAACCGGGGTATGCAGGTACACAAAACCACGGTCCTGCAAAAACTGGTGCACCGCGAACGATAAACTGTTGCGCACACGCAGGATAGCGCCAAAAGTATTGGTACGGAAACGCAGGTGCGCTATCTCGCGCAAAAACTCAAGGCTCGGGCGGTTCTTTAACTGCAAAGGGTATTTTTCGGGATCGCAGTCGCCCAATACCTCAATGGTAGTGGCAGGCAGCTCAACAGTTTGGCCTTTACCCAGCGAAGGTGTTAAAATACCTGTCGCGCTAATGGCCGCGCCAACGGTAATGCGTTTAAGCAATTCGGCATCAGTATTCTCAAAATCAATAACTATTTGCAGGGTATTATTAGTTGAGCCATCATTTAAAGCGATAAAACGATTTTGACGAAATGCGCGTACCCATCCCATCACGGTTACCTCCTTACCGGTTTGTTCGCCGGTTAATAGTGCTTTAATTTTAGTTCTCTGGCTCATTATTAAATAATTATTGAGCGGCAAAATTACAATTATTTACGCTAAGCTCACACCCGCTTTTTACTTTATTATGCCGGATATGCCGCCATATCGGATAAACCTTTATAAGTTTGCCGCTGTATTTACCTGACCATGAACCCTAAGTTAAGCCTTTTTATCGGCGTGCTGTGCATTGCCTTTTCGCCCATTTTTGTAAAACTGGTACCCTTAACAGCAGCTTCAGCAGCTTTTTACCGCATTGGTTTTGCGTGGCTGTTTTTAGCGCCTTATTGCCTGTATGCCAAAAACCTGCGGGTTGCTAAGAAGGACTTGCTTATCGCGATAACCGGCGGGTTGGTTTTTGCTTTGGATATTGTGGTGTGGAATGTATCCATACTAAAGTCGACCGCTACTATTTCAACATTGATTGCTAATCTGGCCCCGGTTTGGGTAGGCATATTGAGTTTATTGATCCTAAAAAAACAACCGGGCATCAGCTTTTGGCTGGGTGCGCTTATCGCCATAAGCGGCATGTGTATTTTAGTTGGCCTGCAAAACCTGCTCAAATTGCAGTTGACAGCAGGGGTTTTATATGCCGTAGCATCGAGCATACTGTATGCAATTTATATCCTGATCACTAAAGATGTTTTAAAACGCATGGATACCCTGGTGTTTATGTTTTACAACATGATGGCGGCAACCGTTGCACTGGGTATTTATTGCGGTTTTAACGGCGACCAGTTATGGCATTATACCACGCATACCTGGATCATACTGGTAACGCTTGGCCTGGTGTGCCAGTTGGCCGGCTGGATAACCATTAACTACGCCATCAGGCATTTGGATTCAACCCAGGTATCTATTACCCTGCTAAGCCAAACCTTAGCCACCGCTTTGTTAGCCTGGCTAATATTGGGCGAACGCGTTGATTTTATTGAAATATTGGGCGGGGTATTAGTACTGGTTGGGATTGGGGTAACATTTGTTAAACAGCGGGCCACTAAATTTAATTAGATAGCCGCACCTTGAACGTTCCGTTTGCAAAATCAATATTTTGCGGGTCGGCAATTATGGTGCTGCTGGTTTTTATAAGGTGCAGGTCAAACGTGCCTGTTACTGTTTTTGCCGCGGCATCGTAAGCCGTCACATTCAGCGTGCTTGGTACATCGTTGCGTAAATAATACCGCGCACGGATGAGCACCTCGCCAAAGGTCCAATAATAGGTTTGCAAGTCACTCGGCAAGGTGTATTGCCCAACGCCGTTAAATTTAAATTTGATGTACAGCAGATCGAACATGCCGGAACCCTGGATGGTAATAGAGTCGACACCTATGGCAGAAGCTTGCGGGTAACCGGTCCAGGCGGCATTGTTTTTTGATGCCTGCATAAAAAATTGTGATGTTGCGGTATCGCCTGCCAGTGTTGGGTCGGCCGTATTTTTTTTACAACTAATTAATATCATGGCCAGGCATATCAGTATGATGGTGTAGTTTCGCGTTCTCATTGCGGGGCGTTTATATTGATTACGATAAAATGTACGCCATCGCTACACTCGCTCCGGAAAATTGTTATTTTTATGAGTTAGCTTGCTGCTATTACGGCCGCGCTTTCATAAGTTCGATTATCTTTGTAACCCCATGATCACCAAACCTACCGTCGACCGTATAATGGAGGCCACCGATATTGTTGAGGTGATAGGCGAGTTTGTGACCTTAAAAAAGCGCGGCGCCAACTATGTTGGCCTTTCGCCATTTGCTAACGAGAAAACCCCCTCGTTTACGGTATCGCCATCGAAAGGTATTTTTAAAGATTTCTCATCGGGACTGGGCGGTTCGGCGGTTACCTTTTTAATGGAGCACGAAAAGTTTAACTATCCCGAAGCGTTAAAATGGCTCGCCAAAAAGTACGGTATTGAGGTAGAAGAAACTGTTGACGCGCCCGAAAACCGCGAAGCCGAAAACCACCGCGAAAGCTTACTGATCGTAACCGGATATGCTGCTAAGTTTTTTCAGGACAGCATGTGGGATACCGATGCCGGTAAAGCCATTGCATTAGGCTATTTTAAAGAGCGCGGTTTTACCGATGCCACCATTAAAAAATTTGAACTGGGCTACTCGCCCGACCAATGGGAAGCGTTTACAAGCCAGGCCATAAAAGATGGCTACCAGCCGGAGTTTTTAGAAGAGACCGGTCTATCCGTCAAACGCGACAACGGTACCTTGTACGACCGTTACCGTGGCCGGGTGATGTTCCCTATCCATAGTTTTACGGGCAGGGTTATCGCTTTTGGCGGGCGGACATTAAAAACCGATAAGGCTGTACCCAAGTATGTCAATTCGCCCGAAAGCGAGATATACCATAAATCGAACGTGCTGTACGGCTTGTTCCATGCCAAAAAAGCCATCCGCGATGCCGATAATTGCTACCTGGTTGAAGGTTATGCCGATGTGATATCGGTACATCAGTCGGGTATCGAAAATGTGGTGGCCTCATCAGGCACCTCGTTAACAGTGGAGCAGATCAGGCTCATCAGTCGCCTCACCAAAAACATCACTATTTTATACGATGGCGACGCAGCAGGTATTAAAGCCTCGTTACGCGGGCTTGACCTGATACTGGAAGAAGGCCTTAATGTAAAGGTAGTGCTGTTCCCCGATGGGCACGACCCGGACTCGTACGTGCGGTTATTGGGCAGCACGGGGTTTAAAAACTACATTGAGCAAAACAAAAAGGATTTTATCCTATACAAAACCAACATCCTGCTAAAGGAAGCCGGTAGCGACCCGATACGCAAGGCCGAGGTTATCCGCGAAGTGGTGGAGAGCATCGCTAAAATACCCGATTCCATTAAGGCCTCAGTTTTTTTAAAAGAGTGCAGCCATATATTGGAGATCGAAGAACGTTCGCTCATCACAGAGCTGAACAAAATGCGCCAGGCTAAAGCCAAAAAAGAGCATCAGCAACAGCAAAACCACAGGCAACTTGAGGAGTACGAGCCTGCGCCGCCTGCCGAGATGCCCGAACGCAAGGCCAATGAATATGACGAGACGCAGGAGATGGAGATCATTCGCCTGCTGGTTAGCTACGGTAACCGGATGATCAATTGGGATGGCATTGCTAACACGTACATTGGCCCCTTTATGATAGCTGAGCTGAGCGATGTTGAATTTGAACACCCCGACTGTAAAGCTTTTATCAAACTGTACCACCAGGAACTCGACAACGGTAATTTGCCCGAAGAGCAGTTTTTTATCCATCATCCCGAAAGGGTGATAGCGGATATGGCGGTATCTATGCTGTCATCGCGCTATATGCTGAGCGAAAACTGGTACGAAATGCACAAAATATATGTGCCCGATGAACAGATGAACATGAAGGCGACCATACTTGGCGCGATATTTCATCTGAAAAAACAAAAGGTGGGCAAAATTTTAGAGGGCATACGCAAGCAACTACAAACTACGGGTGAGGAAGCCGACCAGGAAATATTGATGAGCCAGTACATTCACATGAAAAAGGTAGAAAAAAGCATTTCCGACTTTTTAGGCTCCGTAATACTCAAATAATGGCACAACACCTCGAACTTGGCCGCCTGGGCGAGCAATTAGCCAAAACGCATTTGGAAAGCTTGGGCTATGAGATACTGGACGAGAATTGGACGCATGGCAAAGCCGAGGTTGACCTGATCGCTTACCAAAACAAAACCATCATTTTTGTTGAGGTTAAGGCGCGTACCGGCAACTGGTTTGGCGAGCCCGAAGATTTTGTAGATAACCGCAAGCAAAAACTGTTGGTTAATGCCGCAAATGAATATATTTACCTGATGAACCACGCAGGCGAGGTACGGTTTGATATTGTGGCGATTTTGTTTGACCATAAAAATGCGCACACGCTAAAACATATACCGGATGCCTTTTGGCCATCGCCGACCATTTAAATTAGTTATTACTATATGAAATTTAGAGTTTTTTTACTGACAGTGTTTATTGCCATATTGCTTGCCGCTTGTGTTGGATGCGGTAATAACAGCGAGAAAGAACTGTCGATAAACATTGATGCCGGTGCCAGATATAAAATTGGCGAGGTAATACCGGTAAAAATATCAGGTACTACCGCCGATTCGGTTGTTTACCTCATTGACTCGGTAAAGGCTATATCCCGTAAGGATACGCTGGCAGCCCAAATTAAAACCGACTCGCTGGCCTGCGGTTCAAGGCTCATTACCGCTAAAGCGTTTAAAGGCGGCAAAGCCAGTGAGATATCTACCAATGTAATTATTGTACCCGCTGCCCCTCCGGTTGAGTATGTTTACAAGGTTGATAAAGTGTTCCCGCACGATACAGCCTCGTACACCGAAGGTTTGGAGTACCACGACGGCGGCTATTTTTACGAAAGTACCGGGCTTGAGCGGCAATCATACCTGTTGAAAGTAGACCTGCAGACCGGCAAAAGGCTGCAATCGGCAAAGCTGGATTCCATGTATTTTGGCGAGGGTATTGCCACCGTGGGCGATAAGATACTGATGCTGACCTACCGCGAACAAAAAGCTTTTGTTTATGATAAAAACACATTTAAACTATTGAGTACTATCCCTTACACCTGGGGAAAGGAAGGCTGGGGTATGTGCTTTGATGGGAAGCATATTTTAAACGACGACAGTACAAACCGCATTTTCTTTTTAAATAAAGACACCTTTATGCCCGAAAGTTTTATTGATGTATATGATGACAAAGGGCCGGTTAACCAGGTTAATGAACTTGAATTTATTGATGGCAGGATTTATGCGAACATTTATCAAACGGATACCATTATTGTGATCAATCCTAAGAATGGCGCGGTGTTACAACGAGTAGACCTTGCAAACCTATACCCTGAAGCCGGCCGCATACCCGGCGCCGATGTTTTAAATGGCATTGCCTGGGACGCTAAAGGCAAACGCCTGTTTATCACCGGTAAAAAGTGGCCGCATTTGTACCAGGTTACGTTTTCAAAAAAATAAGCGGTACATTTGTGGAATAAATTATACACAATTTGTAGAGATATTTCCCCGATTTGGGGCGCTTAAAATAGGGCTGTGGATAAAAGGTGGCTTTGTTTACAAAAAATCACATCGGAACAACTTTTGCTTATTTAAAAGCGTATATAACCTGCTTATCGGTCATCAACGAAGGGCGGTAAATCTAAAAAAATGAAAAAACTATTACTTTTTGCTGCGTTGCTTGGCATTATCGCAGTTTCATCTTGTAAAAAAACAGAAGATGGCTCAGGCAATACGCCAACTGCTACTACCGGTATTGACGCGATCTATGTGCCTGCGGGTTTCAATTGGTCAAGCTCGCACAGTTTAACTGTAACCGCTACTATTACCGACTCGCGTTTTGGTCCGGCTAACCACAGTATTTCGATCTATGACGGCGACCCATACAACGGCGGTAAATTGCTCTCGAGCGGATCAGTGAACCTTACAACCGCGTTCGTAACCAAGATCACTGTGCCAACGGCATTAAACAACCTGTACATCGTAAAAAAATCTCCGGATAACTCAAGCATTATTCAAAAAGTACCGGTAGGCAATACAGATATAAATGTTTCTTTCAGCTCAACCGATCCTACTGTAAGCGCGGCCATCACAGCGCCAGGCAAGCAGGTAGCAGGTGGCACAACCCCAACCAGCCCCGATTGTAACTCGGGCTGCTCAACTACCATTGCAACCAGCACCAACAACGTTAACGTTAACAGCAGCGATGTAATTTGCATTACCGGGAATAATATTACCGTAAGCTTTGCCAACGTAAACGGTGGTACAGTACGTGTTTGCGGTACCAATGTAACCCTGCAAAACTATAACTTCAGCAATAGCTCAAGCCTTATTATTACTACCAGCGGTTCGGCCAATATGTCAAACCTTAACTTTAACTCGTCAACTTCTACTTTTTCAAACTTCGGTACATTTAACTATACCGGTGCATTTCCTGACAACGGTATTTTTAATAACTATGGTACCTTTGCCTGCTCTGGCGATTTTAACCTAAACTCGGGCGCCGGCACATTCACCAATAACGGTACAATGAATGTTAGCGGTACTTTTAACAACGGTGCCAAGGTTGTAGCAACCAACAATGGCAGCATGAACGTTAGCGGTAACTTTCAGCAAAACGGCGGCTCAGCAACGTTTGTTAACAACTGCTCGTTGGTAGTTGGCGCAAACTATACCCAAAGCGCGGCGGTTAGTAACTACGCTTTGATAAAAGTTGGCGGTACAAGTACCATTAACAGCAGCACCACACTGGCCTTATACAATACAGCCGAGTTAAAAACCAATAACTTTATTTTAGATGGTTCAACCATATCGGGCAGCGGCAGCACTTCGCTGGTTAAAATAACCGGTACCGTGGCCATTCAAAACTCGGGCGCTAATATTACCGGCGCGGTATCTGTTTGCAGCACCAATACCGTAAGCACTACTTATCTTAAAAATGGAGCAGCGATTGATTGCAGCCTGTACATACCAGTTAGCGGTTGCAACGGCGAAGGAAACGGAAGCCCTAAAGTTACCGACAGCGATGGTGACGGCGTTGCCGATAACCTTGACGCTTTCCCGCTCGACCCTACCAAAGCTTATATTAACTCGGGCGGCATAGGCACCGTGGCTTTTGAAGATCAGTGGCCAAATAAAGGTGATTATGACGTTAACGATATTGTGATGAACTATCACTACTACGTGATCACCAGTGCAACCAACGTTGTGGTACAGGTTAATGCGCGGTTTAACCTGCTTGCAACCGGTGGTAACATTGGCAGCGGCTTTGGCGTAGTGTTCCCCATTAGCCGTAACTTAGTTACCGGCTTAACCTCTACTTTAGCCGGTGCATCATTAGAAGCGGGCCAAACTAACGCTGTAATAACCCTGTTCTCCAACCAGCGCCCATTAATGGCTACCTGGAATACACAACCGGGTGTTACACAATCACCTGCCGTGGCCGATAGTATCAGCTTTGCTGTAAACAACGGACCAACTTTAAGCGCATTTGGCCAGGATGGTTATAATCCGTTTATCTGGAATATGGGTAATGATAACCGCCGTCGCGAAGTTCACCTGGTTGGTAAAACACCTTCACAATTAGCCGACCTTGGTCTATTTGGAACAGGGGTGGATAACAGCAGTGTGGCACAATCGCGCTACTATGTAACTACCACCGGCCTGCCATACGCCATAAGCGTGCCAACAACAACATTCAGCTACCCGATTGAAGGTACAGACATCACCCTGGCTTACCTCAACTTTGCACAATGGGTTGGATCGGGTGGTACCATCTACACCGATTGGTACAGCAATACAGGCACAGGATACCGCAATACAAGTTTGATATATACCAAGTAGGTTTGGGTTATATATAGTTGGTAAAAGGGCCCCAGGGATTGGGCCCTTTTGCTTTTTATAAGATTTTTATAGATCCAATTACAGTACGCCTCCAACCAGGAAAGCAATGCAAATACCGCTGAGAATAGCTAATAAAGGCCAGATAAATTTGAGCCACACTTTAAGGCTTACATTGGCCAATGCCAGCGATGGCAACATTAATCCGTTTGGTGTAACAAAGCCCATAATGCCCATCCCGAAAAGGTAGGCGTTTACGATCTCGCGGCCGGGCACGCCCACCACTGCCGCCAGCGAACCAAAAATAGGCATAGTTAACACCGCCATGCCCGATGATGAAGGCATAAAAAGCGTAAACAAATTATATAAAACAAACAACACTACGATAAATACGATGGGCGACATGTGCCCTACGAGGTTAGCCGAATAAAACAAAATGGTATCGCTCACATGTCCTTCGTTTAAAATAAGGGTGATACCGCGTGCAACACCAATAATAAAACTTACGGATAACAGGCTTTGGGCGCCGATGATAAAATGGTGCATAAAGTCGCGCTCCTTCATCCGTACAATAAGGGCGACCAATACGGCAGATACAACATACAAGGCGGTCATTTCGGTCATCCACCAGCTAAAAAATATAACGCCGATGATCATGGTAAAAATAGTGCCGAAGAATATGCACAACAGCAATATATTTTTAGCGCCAAGCCGTATATCATCAGTGGTTTTTTGGACGGGCGGATAAGGCGATGCTACCGCCCCATCAAGTTTGTAGACCAATGACCTTGTCGGATCTTTTTTTACCTTTTGTGCATAGCGCACAATGTACCAAATGGTAACCCCGGTGGTGACGGCAAAAACTGCAATACGCTCAAGCAGGCCATCGGCCCAGTTAATGCCCGCGGCGTTGGACGCGATGATGGTTGCAAAGGGGTTGGAGAAAGACGACAGCGAACCCAATTGTACGCCCGCCCATATTACGGCTAAAGGTACCAACAGATCGTACCCGGCGGCAAGGTATAGGGGCACCAGTATGGGGTAAAACACCATGGTTTCTTCGGCCATGCCATAACTTGAGCCGCAGAACGAAAAGAAGAAGGTTATGCCCACGATGAGCCAGGCCTCGCGCCCCTGCAATTGATGCGACAGATAAACCAACGCTTTATCCATGGCCCCCGTTTGCTGAAATACGGCCATAAACCCACCAATGATCAGCACGAACATGATGATATCGGCCGTATCAACCAGTCCGCGTACGGGTGCCTGGCTAACATCAATTGCACCCTGGCTGTTTTTGGGCTGGCGATGATAGGTACCTGGTATTGCGACAGGTTTGCGGATATCGCCGCTTTTAAATTTGGCAAGCGGTATCAACACTTTAAGGCTATCCAGCGTGTGTTGTGTGCCGGGCAGGCTGATAGTGCTTTTAGGAGTGGTTAGTGTAAAAACGCCATCGGCATAACTTAACTTATCATAGCTGCCGGCGGGCAAAAGCCATGTGGTTAATGCCGCTATAATGGTGATCACTATCAGGATGGTGATGGGCGTAGGGAGTTTTTTGAGTTTTGCCATGGTATAGCAAGGTAGCCAAATAACTCAAAACAAAAAACCCCGCCGCGACGTGTCGCAAGCGGGGCCTAACAGGGAAATATTTGTTAAGGGATCAGTCTACTTTTATAAACTTACCGGTCTCGTCAAACACCACATCTTTAGCGCCTTTTATTTCGGCTTCGTAAAATGTTTTGCCCTCTGCATCTATGCCTTTTCCGGCTTCTTTAACAGGTGTTTTAAAGTGCGCTTTTACATAAGGTACCACACTTTTAGGCAAACTGCTGATAGGTATGGCATTTACATACTCTACAAATACGGCAGCAGGTGTAAACATGGCGGCATTATCTTCGCCGGTTTTACCACCCCAGTTGGCTTCATAATTGCCTTTTTCTTTTTCCCAGCCAACCTTGGTTGCGGCAGGGTATTTTTTTGCGAAAGCGTCTTTTACAGCGGCTGGCACATCTTTGGCCTTAATATCCTGGGCAGCGGCACCTAACGCGGCGCAGGCCAATGCCAATACAATTAACAGTTGTTTTTTCATTTTCTTTTGTTTTAGTTATTCAATATTACAAACTCATTCTGTTAAAAAGCTGTGCGCTTTCTGTAAACAATCTGTAGGCCAGCGTTTTTATTTTCAGCAGCATCAAAACAATAGCCAGCTTTTATTGCTTATAACACTTGATACATTGTGCCCTAACCTAATGAATATTAAAACCTTTAAAAAACACGTCCTGCTGCTTATCGCGATCATAACCTTTGTTCCGCTAAGCTCAAAAGGGTTTGCCGTACTGGCCCACGAGGCGCTTATTGATGCCAGCTGGGAAAAATACCTGCAGCCGCTGCTTAAAAAACAATACCCTAACAGTACCGACGACGAGCTAAAAAAAGCGCACTCTTATGCCTACGGCGGCTCGCTTATAGCAGATATGGGCTATTATCCGTTCGGGAATGTGTATTATACCAACCTGGCGCATTATGTGCGCAGCGGCGATTTTGTGACCGCGCTGATCAACGAGTCGGAAACGTTGAATGAATATGCTTTTGCCCTGGGTGCGCTTTGCCACTATATGGCGGATGAGTACGGACACTCTTTAGCTACCAACGTTACCGTACCGATAGTTTATCCAAAAATGGAGCAAAAATTTGGCAATATAGTTACGTACGAAGAAGACCATATATCGCACAGCCGGGTTGAATTTGCCTTTGATGTGCTGCAAACGGCACGCGGCAATTACGCTTCATCGGCCTACCATGATTTTATCGGGTTCAATGTTGCGCGCCCGGTGTTGGAGCGGGCCTTTTTGCGCACCTATGGCGAAGATATTAATTCCGTATTCGGCGACCTTTCGTTAACCATTTCCACGTTCAGGTGGGCGGTTAAAAATCTTTTTCCCGGCTTGGCTAAAACTGCCTGGGCGCTAAAAAAAGATGATATCCAAAAAACAACACCCACGGCTACCGCCCGTAATTTTAAGTACAAAATGGACAGGAGGAAGTATTTTGAAGAGTTTGGCAAAGAACGTGAAAAGCCGGGGTTTAAAGCTTCAGCCCTGGCATTCGTTATCAAAGTACTGCCCAAAGTTGGTCCGTTAAAAGCACTCAAATTTCAGTCGCCCGGACCTGAAGGCGAAAAGTTATTTATTAAAAGCTTTGATACCATACTGGTGCATTACAATAATGCTTTAACGCAGTTAAACAGCAACAATAAACTGGTGTTAAAGGATATTGATTTTGATACCGGCAAACCGACCATAATGGGCGAATACGGTCTTACCGATGACACATACGGCGACCTGGTGCTCAAGTTAAAGGATAAAAAGTTTGATAAATTATCGGCACCGCTTAAAGAAAATATACTGGCATTTTACAATAACACCGACACCTCCGCTTATGCCAGGAAAAAGCCGGAACAGTGGAAAAAAACCTACCTGGCCTTACAGGACCTAAAGGCAGCGCCAACTATAAAAACGGATACCCTAAAAACCTTTATGCCCGACAAGAAACAATAAAATTGTCTCAAAAGTTTGGTCATATTTAAATGATGCAATAAAACTTTACGCATTAAAAACTCAGCGCACTCTGTGCAAAATCTCCGTATCCTCCGTGGTAAATTAACCACAGAGGGCGCAAAGAGAAGAACACAGAGTACACGGAGGCAAATAGAAATTTACTGTTAAGCCCTTATTATATCAGGTTATTACTTATCAATAAGCATTACGCTGTTTAAGCATATCTACATCTTTTGGTTGTATTGCCGCGATAGCGTATGTTGGGTTACCGCCTGCAATGTTCACTTCGTCCAACACGTTAACCAGGTTGGCATAAACCGAGTGATCGCTGGCTTTAATGATGACCAGCATTGGGTGACCCTCGCTTTGAACCCGTTGTTTTATTTCAACAATATTTTGCCGCAGGCCGTCTTTACCATTATCGCTGGTAAGTTTGGGTGTGGTAAGGGGCTTGTCAGGTAATCCTAAATAACTTAAAACCTGGTTGTTTTTTCCAAGACAGATGGTCATGGTCAGGCTTTCACGCACCGGTCCGGGTGGCCCGTCATCAGGCATTACCAGGCCAAACATTTTAGGCTTTTGCAGCGATGTGGTGAGCATAAAAAACGTGATCAGCAAAAAAGCAAGATCAACCATCGCGGTAAGGTCAACACGGGCGTTTAGTTTTTTACGTTGTTTTTTGGCGGTGGCTTGTTCGGGTGAAGAGTTTAATTCGGCCATGATCGTAAGGTTTAGGTTAAACAATCAGTTAATTAATAACCGGATGAGAGCGGGTTATTTAATTGTAAAACGCTTAAGCTAAACGCTTTGTTGCGGTCGGATCAATAATTATTTTTAACGGATATCAGGGCTCGTTACACTCGTAAATTCCGCCATCGGCAGAGCTGAAAATGGTGGTCAGTTTTTTATGCTGCTGTATATCTTTAAGGCTTAGCAGGGCTGTATCGGGCAATTGATCAAAGTACACAACATAAAAATGCTTTAAGGCGTAAAACTTTTTAATATCGGCAGGGGCGGTGGTTTTGGGGATATAGTCCGCGCTTTTGCCTGTAAAGAAATAGAAACCTTCGCAGGCGTTGTTATAGATGGGGTAAGCCGGTTCAAAAATATGCGGACGGGTTTTTAGCACGTAGATAAGTGCCGATTTGTTCCAGCTATCGTCGGCGTAGCCGGGTACGCCGTATTCGCTTTCGTCTTCGTAGCGCTGCAGGTCGGCGCGGCGTTCACCATATAAAAAAACTACCGCAAGCACAAGGGCAAGTACCATGCCTGGCAACCTGAATTTTGGCGTAGCCTTTTTTAGTATGATGGGTATCCAGCAGGTGCAGCCTAATAAGAAAGGGATAAATAAGGGTGATAGCAGCCGGTTGTTGATGCGCTCGTAACGGGAGATGGTTGCCGATATGATCATAAACAGGGCGTAGACGATAAAGAAAGCGATCAGCAGGTTCTCGTAACTGTTGTACATGCCCTTATTGCGAAAGGCATTGTATGAAAATGCAGCAATAAACGCCAGCACAAGTACTAAAGTAATTGTAAAAGCAAGGCTGTATTGTTTTTGGCCAAGGGTAAGCCAATCGCACATTACGGTGCCAAAGTAGTGCATGTTTTCTGACAGTGAGGTTAACGATTTATACCTCGGCCCGGTGCCGGTATGGGTAACCATGGCATTGCGCACCAGGTTGGTTACCAGTAACGATATGGCAATGACGCCAAAGAGCAGGATGTGCTTGATCTTCTTTTTCAGCTCAAGCTGCCCGTCGAACAGCAGCAGCATACCCCCCGTGCCCACTAAAGTGATACCCGCGTAACGGGTTATTAAGGCCAGAGCGGTAACAATGGCAAGGATTATTAATGCCTTAGTGCTGTGGGTTTGCCCGTAATTATGGTATGCCAGGATAAATACCAGCATCCAAACCATAAAAAGCGTTTCGGACCATAGGAACGAATAGATCTCGAGCAGCGAGGGGCTGATGACGATAGCCAGCAAAATAACCCATTTGTACCATTTGGATGGGAAGGTAAACTGCTCCATGATGAGTCCCGAAAGGAAAACAAGCGTGCCAAACAGTAAACCATTTAAATATGGGCCCAGGATTAGCGGGTCGGTACCGGTAACGAACTCTGCAATTGCTAAAAAGGTTGGATAAAATACCGGGAAAGCTACAATGGGTTTACCGCCAAAATAAATGTAACCCAAATGGTGGTTAAGGTTACGCGCGGTGCTCATGTACATAATGCTATCGGGCGAAATGCCGACACCGCTGTATTTGGTGTACAGGTGCACCATAAAAAAGCCGGCAATGGCCGCCACCAAAGCATCAAGGTGCCTGATGGTGAAATTACGGAACGGTGAACCTGAGGCCATAAATTTTTATCTAAACTACAAGGTCAATATCGTGTTTGCTTTCCTTTACGGGTCCGTTTTATCAATACCCATAAAATTAAGCCTAAAATTATAAATGCCGAATACATGCGCAACTTAAACACCAGTATACCCAGGTCGTACCCCAACCGCACGGCCGAACCTACTATTGCAAAACAACTATTGAGGCAAATGGTTATTAAAGCCAGCGCCAGGTAGTGTATCTTTTTCATGTTTAAAGCGGTCGAAATTAAAAAAATAGAACCACATTAATACAGTACATTAACCCGATGGCGTTTTATATAACAATAAAAATGGGCGATACACGTAACGATTGTAATATTATTTGCACTTATGGAGCATAATTTGCCGCAGAATTGTATGCGTTATGTTATTTTTAGCGGCAACCACTTACCCCAAAACCTGTTATGCGGCGCACATCAGTAATTTTACTGTTCTTTTTTTTATGCTGTGCTGCGGCATTTGGGCAAACTTATGTTGTTGAGGGTAATGTAACCGATGCGCACGGCAAGCCAATTGCTTTTGCCCCGGTTTATATTAAAGGCACCAGCAATGGTACCATCACCAACGAACACGGTGTTTATCAGCTTAAGCTAAAACCAGGCAATTATACCATTGTGTTCAGGTTTATTGGTTACGAGCAGCAAAACGACCAGATAACGGTTAGGGATAAAAGCATCAGGCTTGATGCCGAACTGGAGCCGGAGAACTATACGCTTGAGTCGTACCTGCCGCAGGATGCCGAGCTGGACAGCGCCACCATTATTATGCGGCAGGTTATTGCCAAACGTAAGTTTTACCATGACCAGGTTAAAGAATATTCGTGCCAGATATACGTTAAGGCCGACCAGAAACTGCTGAACGCCCCCCACACCTTTTTAAAGGCCGATGTGGCCAAAATATTAAACCTTGACCCCGACAGGCGAGGGATTATCAGTTTATTTGAGTCGATATCGGATATCAAGGCGAGGCCGCCGGGCAAAATAAAAGAGACCATGCTCGGGGTAAAACATGCCGGTGGCGAAAACCCGTTTGGCTTTAACCGCGCCGGGGATCTGCAGGTGAATTTATACGATAACCTGCTATCGTGGGGTGGCTTAAGTATGCGCAGCTATATATCGCCTATTGCGGATAATGCCTTGCGCGCCTATCATTACACCTTGTTACAGCGTTTTACCGATGATGATAAGGTTATCGATATTATCCAGGTTGAGCCCAAACATGATAATGAGCATGTTTTTCACGGTGTAATATATGTGATTGAGGGCGATTGGCGGCTGTACGGTGCCGACCTGCATTTGTACAAACGTGCGCATATCGACTTTGTGGACACGCTGAACATCCAGGAGCAATACATCCCGGTAACGGATAGCGTGTGGATGCCGCTATCGTTAAATTTTAATTTTACCGGCAAAATACTGGGCTTTAAATACGGCGGCTACTTTATCGGCGTGGCCAATAATTACAACGTTAGCCCCGGCTTTGACAAAAACTATTTTAACGGCGAGGTTTTTGAAGTTAGCAAAGAAACCGCGCAGCGCGACTCGGTGTTTTGGAACACCAACCGCGCGGTGCCTTTGTTACCCGATGAAAAGCGGTATTATCATTTATTTGAGACCGCGCAAGCCAATCAAAAGGACAAAAAATTGGCCGATTCGGTTAAGAGCAATAATAATAAATTTAGGGTAATACCCTACCTATTGCGTAATTATGAGTATAACGACCCTTACCGAAAGCTTCGCGTATCGGTACCATCGCCGTTTAAGGCGGTGTTTTATAATACGGTAGAAGGTGTGAGCGTTGACCTGAAACCGCAGTTTTTCAGGGAGTTTGACCGGCACAAAACATTGACCATTGAGCCGGAAGGCCGGTACGGTAGTTCGGATAAGGTGTTTACTTTTAATACCAATATCAATTACCGGTATAACCCGTTAAAACAGGCCGCGGTGTATGGTGCTGTCGGGTCCGATTTTTTGGACTTAAACAATTCGGGCACGCTAAGCTTGTTCTTAAACTCGCTGAGTACATTGTTTACCGGCAACAACTATTTAAAACTGTACAAGGCCGAGTTTGCCATGGCAGGCACACAGGGCGAAATTGCCAACGGTATATTGCTAAACGGGCAGGTAGAATATGCTTACCGCGAAACGGTGATCAATACCTCAAAGTTTGCCATCGGGAAAGATAGTACACAGCTTACATCGAACAACCCGCTCGATCCGGGCAGCGAAGTACCGCTGTTCCCCAACCACCAGGCTTTATCCATACGCGGGTCGGCAACGTTTACTTTTAACCAGGAATACACCATAAACCCAGAGGGTAAATTTATTGAACCTACCAAATATCCGCGCCTGCGGTTTAACTACCGCAAGGGGCTGCCCATATTAGGGTCGGATGTAAACTACGATTTTGCGTCAGTCGATTTTTTTCAGGACCAGGTGCGGATGGGCCTCTGGGGTTATTCATCCTATTTTATATCGGCGGGTAAGTTTTTTAATAATCAACTTTTGTATTATCCCGATTATAAACAATTTCGCGGCGGGCAGAGTTTCTTTTTTGATTCGAGCCTGGGCAGCTTTCACTTTTTGGATTATTATACCTACAGCACCAATAAAGAGTATTTTGAGGCGCACTTTGAACACAATTTTGCGGGTTATTTTTTGGGTAAGTTACCGCTCATCCGGGCGCTTAACATCGAAGAAGTTATTGGCGGCTCGTTTTTAACACAAGAGCTATTGCCTGGCTACAAAGAGTATTACGTAGGTATAAAACGTACTGCCCTGCGGCTGGATTACGGCTTTTCGTACGGACGCAATTTACCCGTGCTGCAAGGCTTCAGGTTTACTTATAACTTATAGAAATTTAATCGAACGCGCCTTTTTTATAGTCGGACAGGTATTGTTTGTAGTCTTTTTTTACCTGTTTGGCATAAGCTTTGGCATGGTTAAGCAAGGCATCGTGCCAGTGTGAGTTATAACCAAAGCCGATCAATTCGTCAACCACGGCCGAACCCTGCCTGCCCGCGCTGCGTAATTGTGCCGACGCGGTTAGTATGGCCATATCATCAATAACCTGATAAATATCGCGGTAACGTTTTTTGATAACGCCAAAATCTATACGGTCTTCGGTGGGCTGCATCTCCTGTATCAGATAAGTATCGTCCTTAAAAGTACTGGCGCTTAACAACGCCGGCGACACGTTTTGCATCCGTTGCTGGATGGCCAGCACACGGTCGGCCTCGGATGCCCATGCAGGCTGCAATATGTGTATGAAGGGTTGTAGCGATGAGGGGCGGGTTTGTTTCATATCCAGCAGCAGGTATTTTTTTTTATCCTGATGGTTTCGCAACAAAAACATATAGCGTTTTACACCAACACTGCCGGTACCCGCCAGCCTGAAAATGGCATCAATGGCCTTATAGTTATAAGGGCCATCATTGCAGGTAGCGATCCATTGGTTTATGTGGTTAAGCAGTTCGGGCTTGAGCTTTTTATCGATCTCGAAATGGCGGTCGTGATCTAAGGATAACATACGTTTGCCTTTTTTGGCTACAGTGCGTTTATCTATCAGCTCTTTCATTTTCCGCGTGGCCGATTTTTCCAGAAAGGTACAAACAATACCTTTGGCGGTACGCGGTTCAATGCTGATAGCTTTACCTTTGTTAAGCGTAGCGCAATAGCTTTTTAAAAAAAGGTGAGCCATGCGGGAGGCCTCTTCGTCGCTTATTTTTAATGAATCGAAGGCGATGAAGATACTGGTGAGCATACGCGATATTTCCCAATTGGCGGGGGCAAGCAGGCCCTCGTCAAAATCGTTCATATCAAAATAAACCAGGCGGTTATCGGCTTTATAGCTCCCGTAATTTTCTATATGGAGGTCGCCGCATATCCAGGTGAGGGGCGCGGGCGGCATGGCATTGGCCAGGCTAAGGTCTTCGTAAAATAAATGGCAGGTACCCCGGTAAAAGGTAAAGGCATTTTGGGCCATGGCCTTGTATTTATATGGCAGCATTTGTGGCAGGCCACTGGCATTAAACGCTGCTATCCTTTCGGAAACCTTGTACATTAAAACTATTTTTTAGAATAAAAAACGGATTACTGGCAACAGGGCAGACAATAAAATAAAAGTATTTCGGCTTAAAATTGGTATAAAATCGGAGAAACGGGGCAAAAAAGCGCCGTTATTTTTTTTCGCTTGTGTTGGAGTCTTTAGGCGCATCGTCAGATTTACCTTCGCTGGCCTCTTTAAAATGACGGATACCCTGGCCAAGGCCTTTGGCAAACTCAGGGATCTTTTTTCCACCAAACAATAATAAAGCAAGTACCGCGATAACGATAATGTCGGAGCCGCTTGCAAATAAAAGAGTTGCCTGTATCATGTCTTTACCTTTTTTTAATGTGGTGTAAAATATTGGCTGCTAAGGTACAAATTATAATTAAACCAAAACTTGTTTTTATGTTACAATGTTGTGATACAAAAAAGGATGATACCTTGCGGGTACCATCCTTTTAATTTATCTGGAATTAACCTGCGCCTAAATTAGTTTGATGGCGGCGGGTTGTTGTTGTCCTGCGGATAATCCTGGTCCTGGTTTTGATCGTCAGGGCCGGGGTTAGTGTTTAACTCACCATCTTTACCGGCTATCTGGTAAGCTACGGTACCATCATCGTTGGTAACAGGCTGGTAGTATACACCGTTTAACTGGTAGTATTGCACCCCGTCGATCATAATGCTGGTCGCACCTTCGGGCAGTTGGCTAACCTCGGCGCCAATTGGCGGAGCTACAACCTGGTAGCCATCGTTATACGGGCGATAATACAAACCCTGGTCATAATAATACTGCATACCGCCATAATAGAACGGATAGTAACCATACGGCAGGGTATTGATATAAAAACCTATACGTGGTGCATAAAACCTGTTAAAATAGGCACCATAAAAGTGGTAGTAACCACCACGGTATACCGGGCGATAAGCATGGCCGTAACTGTAGCTGCCACGGAAACCGCCACGTTCGTAATTGTTATACCCACGGGGCGAGTTGTTATATCCGCGGTAAGCACCTTGCGGAAACCTGCTTTGTGGGTATGAATTTACCCTTGGCGCGTTGCCGCCTTGCGGAGTGCCGGAAGTACCACGTTGAAAGCCATTGTTATGGCCGCCCTGAGGGATATTGTAGTTGCCGCGGGGCTGGTTGTAATTATAGTTTTGTGAACCGCCGCGTGGAAAGCTGTTGTAGTGGCCGCCTTGCTGCGGTGAAAAATTGCCGCGTGGCGCCGATGGTGTATAAGCATGGCCGCCGCTATAGCCACCTCCGTAACCACCACCGCGTGAGCCGCCGCTAAAACCACCGCTGTGGCTTGACCCGTAAGAGCCGCCACCGCCGCCACGCGAACCACCACCACGGTGGCCCTGGGCGTAACCCGATGGCAGCATCAGGATGGCTAAAGCTGATGCTATTAAAGCTGAGAACAAATATTTTGATGACTTTTTCATAATTTCTTTTTTTGTTTAACTATTAGTTTGACTGTGTGGACTTGATGGGGTTTATGCGTTTAGTGGTTTTAATGCCTATTTTACAAACCGGTTACAATGCCAAACCCGAGTAGTAGGTTATTAGTTAGTTAACGTAATTAATTTACAATTAATATTAAGATTGATAATTAATTACGGTTAGCCCGCTTAAAAAGCCTCTGCTAAATTAGCAGACGCTGGAAATTGCGGATTGGTTGCATGGGGTTGGTGCGATTTTTTGTCGAGTTAAGTAGCTCGTGACAACCATGGGCTAACACACCCCTAACCCCTCTCAAGAGGGGAAATCTGTTTGATAGGCCATTTAAACAAAAAGCCCACGATAAATCGCGGGCTTTTTGTATTGCAAGCAATATATTTTAGAAAATATACTTGGTACTTAAAAATTTAGAGTCGTGGTTGTGTACGATCTCGTTCAACAGGTGTTTGTTGGTATCGTTCAGTTTGGTGGCAACCAGCGAGCGGATGGAGAACGCGCGCAAGGCGTCAACTACCGAAAGGGTGCCTTCGGCACTGTCTTTGCGTCCGGTAAACGGAAAAACATCCGGCCCGCGCTGGCATTGGGCGTTAACGTTAACGCGGCTTACCAGGTTTACAAAGGGATCGATCAACGCGGCCAGTTCTTTAGGGTCTTCGCTAAAGATGCTTACCTGCTGCCCGTGTACCGAATCGATCTGGTACTGGATAGGCTCGTCGATAGATTCGTAAGGCACTACCGGGATTATCGGGCCAAACTGCTCTTCGCGGTAAAGTTTCATCTCGGAGTTAACCGGGTAAACAATCGCCGGGAATACCATCGACGCTGCGGTTGCGCCACCATTGGTGTTTACCACTTTGCCACCGTGTTCGGCAGCATTGGCAATACACTCTTTAATATAATCGGGTTTTGAGGGCTCGGCTACCGGGGTTATGGCAACGCCTTTTTCCCATGGCATACCGCATTTTATTTTGTCGATCTCGGCGCTAAGCTTGGCCAAAAACTCGTCGGCAACGCTTTTGTGTACAAATATTATTTTGAGCGCGGTACAACGCTGCCCGTTAAAAGATAACGATCCTAAAACAACCTCGTTAACGGCTAATTTTAAGTCGGCATTTTTGGTAACAATGGCTACGTTTTTGGCATCCAGGCTTAGTATCGCGCGTAAGCGGTTAACTTTAGGGTGCATTTTCTTCAACTCGTTTGCTACCTTGCTCGACCCGATGAGCGTGAGCACGTTTACCTTGCCCGATTTCATCAACGTGGGTACGGTGTTGGCACCACGGCCATAAACGGTATTGACCACACCTTTAGGGAAGCAGTCGCGGAAAGCTTCTAATAAAGGATAATGGCATAGCGTACCGTGCTTTGGTGGTTTGAAGAGGATGGTATTACCCATGATCAAAGCCGGGATAAGCGTGGTAAAGGTTTCGTTTAACGGGTAGTTGAACGGGCCCATACACAATACCACACCCAGCGGCGAACGGCGCGATTGCGCCACAATGCCTTGTTCAATTTCGAACCGCGACGACTGGCGGTCGATGTCTTTTAAAGCATCGATGGTCAGGTTGATATATTCGACGGTACGGTCAAACTCTTTGGTGGAGTCGGCGATGGATTTGCCGATCTCCCACATAATGAGTTTAATAACCTTATCGCGCTGCTCCAGCATTTTAAAGGTAAAATCCTCCACGCATTTGATACGGTCGGCAACGCTCTTGGTCGGCCATTCGGCGCGGCCGCTATCGTAAGCCTTGGTAGCGGCCTCCAGGGCCTCCATCGCTTCTTTCTCGGTACCCAAAGGGTAGCTGCCGATCAGTTTGCGGGTTAAACCATCGGGACCAGGAAAACATACCGGCGAATAAACATCGCTCACGGGGCCGTCCCAATGCCTCATTTCGCCATTGCACAGGTATTCGCGCTGGTGAAGTTCGCCATCCAGGCGGTACTCGGCCGGGATATCGCTTTCGGCGATGAATAAGGATTCTAATTGTTCTTCAAAACTCATTATAGTTTAATTTATGTGAAAAGAAGCGGGCAGGTTATACCCGCTTACATTAAAAAGGGTTAAGTTAATTATGCTGCCGACATGTCTTTAGCATTTTTTGATAGCACACGGATGATCAGAAATGCGATAATATAAGCCGATGCACAAACCGCGAACATAATTGCATAAGCCGTTTGTGGTGTAGCTTTATAAAGGTCGGTTAAAAAGCCAGCCAGTTTTTGAACAATAAACCCGCCGATACCACCTGCCAGGCCGCCGATACCGGTTACCGAACCTACTGCCCGTTTAGGGAACATATCGGACACGGTGGTGAAAAGGTTTGCCGACCACGCCTGGTGGGCAGCCGCGCCTATACAAATTACACCAACTGCATATATTGCTGCGTGGGTACCAAAATGAGCCACATCGCCAAAATATTGTGTAGAGAATAATGTTAGAGGAAATAAAGCGATAAGGAACATCGCCGTCATACGGGCTTTTTTTACATCCATCCCTCTGTTAATTAAAAACAATGGAATGCTGCCTCCAAATGTACTACCGAAGATAGCAATGCCATAAACGATGAACGTAGGCCATTTTACCTGGTCAGGGGTCATGTGGAACTGCTTTTTCAGATAATCGGGTAACCAGAACAACATAAACCACCAGATACCATCTGTCATGAACTTGCCTACAAAAAACGCCCAGGTTTGCGGATAGGTTAACAGCTTACCCCACGACATTTTGTTTTCTATAGCCACATCTTCGGATGGTGCTACGTGTGCGGCAACCAGATCGTCGCTATGGATATAGTCATACTCAGCCTTGGTTAACGATTTGTGTTTTGATGGCGGGTTGTATAATATGAACCAAAATATCAACCACAAAAAACCTATAGCACCGGTTAATATATAAGCGTATTTCCATCCCGGATCATTGCCGAACTGCGACAAGCACCAGGGTACAAACAGAGCGGCGACCATAGCACCTATGTTGGCGCCGCTATTAAATATACCGGTAGCCAGGGCACGCTCTTTTTTGGGGAACCACTCGGCTACTGTTTTGATAGACGCGGGGAAGTTACCACCCTCGCCAATACCAAATAAGCTGCGGATAATGATGTGTAACGATACCGCACTGCCTGCAAAAGCATTGAGCATACCGAATAACGACCAAACGATAAGTGAGAGGGCCAGGCCAAGTTTAGTCCCTATTTTATCAATGAACCAACCGGCAAAAACCGTCATTGTTGCATAAAAAAGGGTAAACAAACCGGTTACGTTACTATAGTCGGAATTGCTCCAGCCAAAGCCGCCTTTAGCCACCGGGGTGGAGAAAAAGTCCTTCAGGTAACTGATCACCTGGCGGTCCATGTAATTGATCGTGGTAGAGAATAGCAGCAGGGTGACGATCACCCAGCGGTATTTCCCCATTCTGTCTTCACTCATAATGGTCTATTTGTTTAATATTGGTTTATAGCGGTACTTATCTGCAAGATTGTACAATCTCGATAGCTTGCTTAGTAGCTGCAGTAAGCTCTGCATATTTTTGGCCTTCCATAACCTCTTTGCTCACCAGTTTGCTGCCCATCCCAACTGCGCAAACACCGGCTTTAAACCAGCTTGAAATGCTTTCTTTGGTCATATCAACACCGCCGGTAGGCATAAACAGCAGGTTAGGGAACAATTCTTTAATACCCGATAAAAACGAAGGGCCTAACATATTGCCAGGGAATAATTTGATAACCTTAGCGCCTAATTTTTCGGCGCGGATAATTTCGGTCGGGGTCATACAGCCGGGGAACCACAGTATACCTGCTTTATCGGCAACAGGCACAACATCTTCAACCAATCCGGGGCTAATGATATAGTCGGCACCGGCATCAATAAACTTTTGAGCGGTTTCGCCATCTTTTATGGTACCGATACCCAGGTACATGCCTTTCAATTCAGTATCGCAAACTTTGCGTAATATTTTAAAGTTTTCGTAAGCGGCCTCGCCACGGTTGGTATATTCAATTGTCTTGATCCCGGCATCGTAAAGCGCATGTAAAAGCGCAACGCTTACTTCGGGGCTTTTGTTAAAAAACAGGGGTAAAATACCTTGCTCGGGTATCAACTTTAAAAGAGTTGCTTTCTTGTCCATCGTCAATAATTTTATAAAGCTTATAATTGGGACTAAAGTATAAAGAAATAAAAAAGTAAAGGGTATTGGCGGTAAAATATTTACGCAATCGTTCCCGATGATTTTTTTATAAAAACTTAGTAATTAGTTAGGTTTAGTGTATTTTTGACGAACACTATAAGCCGAAAAACAACAACTAATTTATTTTTTTAATCTAAACATACAAAAACGATGTCTAAAAAAGTCGTAACACTTGGAGAGATCATGCTTAGGCTATCAACTCCTGATTTTAAAAGATTTGTACAGGCCGACAGCTTTGAGGTTACTTATGGCGGCGGCGAAGCTAACGTTGCAGCAGCGCTTTGCAACTATGGGTTAAACGGTACGTTTGTATCAAAAGTACCGGCAAACCCTATTGGCCAGGCAGCTATTAACCACCTGCGCCGTTATGGTGTGGATACGCAGTTTGTTGCCCGCGGCGGTAAACGTTTAGGTATTTACTTTTTAGAAACAGGTGCTTCGATGCGTGCATCGCAAGTGGTTTATGACCGTGCTGATGCTTCGATATCGGAAGTTGAAGCCAGCGAGTTTGATTTTGACAAGATATTAGACGGTGCCGACTGGTTCCATACGACAGGCATCACCCCGGCATTGAGCGACAAAGCTGCCGCCCTTACTTTAGCTGCTTTAAAAGCTGCCAAAGCAAAAGGCATCACTACATCTATCGACTTAAACTACCGCAAAAAACTGTGGAGCAAAGAAAAAGCCCGCCAGGTTATGACCGAGCTTTGCCAGTATGTTGACGTTTGTATTGGTAACGAAGAAGATGCCGATACTACTTTAGGCTTTAAAGCCGAAGGTACTGATGTAACCAAAGGCGAACTGAACCTTGATGGTTACAAAAGCGTTTTCAAACAAATGAAAGAAAAATTCGGCTTTAAATACATTGCCTCAACTTTACGCGAAAGCCATAGCGCGAGCGATAACGGCTGGAGCGCATTGGTGTATGATGGTAACGAGTTTTACCACACCAAAGAGTACAACGTACGTATTGTTGACCGTGTTGGTAGCGGCGATAGCTTTGCCAGCGGTTTTATCTTCGGTTTGGTTACCGGCATGAAATTGGGCGATGCTGCCGAGTTTGGTGTTGCTGCATCGGCCATTAAACACACTATACCAGGCGACTTGAACCACGCTACTTTGGGCGAAGTTCAGGAACTGGTTAAAGGTGACGGATCGGGACGGGTACAGAGATAAGTCCATAGTCGATAGTCCATGGTCCATAGTAAAAAAGGGTTATGGTTATTGATGAAATAAATACAAAAGAAAAGAACCATGGTCTATGGACTATTGACCATGGTCTTCTTAAAAAACAAAAACCATGATCATAGATACTTTAGCTGCTGCCGATAAATATTACGGCCTGCACAAAAATTTTAAAGTTGCTTTTGAATACCTGAAAAGCCAGGACCTGCTGAACATGGAGATTGGCACCGTTGAGGTTGCTGATGGCGTAAAGGTTATTACCAGCGACAAAGAAGGTGTTACCACCGATGTGGCTTATGGCAAATTTGAGTGCCATAACAAAAACATTGATATACAGCTTTGCATCCGTGGCAATGAGACCATTGCCTGGAAACCACGCGGCGATTGCAAAGCACCTAAAGGCGAATTTAACGAGGAGAAGGACGTTATTTTTTACGCCGATGCGCCGGATATGAGCTTTGACCTGAAAGGCGGCCAGTTCGCTATTTTTTACCCGGAAGATGTACACGCGCCCATGATAGGCACTGGTATGATCAAAAAACTGGTTGTAAAAGTTAGGATAGCTTAGTCTGGGGTCCTGAGCCAAGAGTCTTGAGTCTTTTTGAAAGTTTATAAGCCTGCATAGTTAATATGCAGGCTTTTTTGTTGGGTATCATTTTCGAGTTGTGCCTGTAATTTTGTATATTTATAGTTAGAGTAAGCACTAATTATCAGGAATGGAGGCGAATTACGCGAATGAAAAATACCCATATTTACCCATGTTTGCAGAATGGCAGCGCGTTAATAGCAGTAATGGAATAACCTTAAAACATTACAACATTCAAACTTTAAAACAATACTAAAAATACCCACATTTACCCATGTCCTGTAAACTGTCCCGTCCTGGTGAATTTACATCGTTTTAGGTAGTGTTATCGTTAAAGAATGTTAAACCAGCCGTTAAACAATGTTAAATGGGCTTGAGCAACGGATGGTGGCGGTATATTTATGGCTCAAACCTTAACCCATGAAACAATTGTTGCTGTTAGGCATTGTTATTCCGCTAAGTTTTCAAGTTGCCGCGCAGGTAAACGATCAGCAAAAAGTAAACAACCTGCAAACATTTGCGCGGCTGTATGGCTACGTGCGGTATTTTCACCCCAGCGATGAGGCGGCAGCTACCGACTGGAACCGGTTTTTGGTTTACGGCATCAAAAAAACGGAGGGCTGCACCGATCAGCAACAGCTAAAAAACGTACTAACCGACCTGTTTACCCCAATCGCGCCAACGCTTCAAATAGCAACGGACGATCAAAGCATCAGCTTTAACAAAGCGGTAGTCATACCGCCAAAATTGGCTGGGTATAACGTTATAGCCTGGCAGCACGTGGGCGTAGGGTTAAGTACCGACAAACGAAGTCCTTACCAAAGCGCACGCACCAACCGCCCGATAACTTATATACCTGTTACGCGCAATTTTGGGCCCTTTGCCCGTGGTTTTGATGCCAAACCTTACCGCAACCAGGTGTTTGTATTAACCGGTCGGGCTAAAATGGTTAAGGGCAGCGGCACAGGGCATTTTTGGGCGAGGGTTGATAAGACTGATAACAGCATGGGCTTTTTTAACAACATGGACGATAGCCCCATTACCACTACCCAATGGACAGATTTTGAAATTACCGGACGCGTTGATGCCGATGCCAAAAGATTAGTTGTAGGTGGTTTTTTACAAGGTGATGGCGAGTTTTGGCTGGATAACCTTACCCTGACCATTAAGGATGGCGGTGCCGGCAAAACCATATATGCAAACAACTTTAACAATTACAAAACAGGTGTTACGGATACTGGTATGTTAACCAATTATCCAAAATCGCTTTACGTGTTGAGTATTGTGGCAGATGCCAGAGAGCCAGGCGAAAAATGGGTATCTATCAAAAGCAAAGAAGCAGCTAAAACCAGTACCGTAAAGCATACAACTTTGTTTAAAGGTTACCCTGCGGTGGGCGAATATGTGAGCAAAGAAATAGGGAGCGGGCTAAAAATTGTAATGCCTATAGCCCTTTACGGGGATGAAAAGCAAACCTATCCGGCTGCCGATGCGTCGAAACTGAAACAATTAACTACGGCGGTTGAGGGTATGGGCAGCAAAATGTCGGGCGATAGCCTGTACACCCGCCTGGCCGATGTGATGATCACCTGGAATGTGTTCCAGCATTTTTTCCTCTATTTTGATTTTGCCAAAACCGACTGGCTGCACGACCTGGATGATGCTTTAACGCAGGCTTACCGCGATAAGGATGCTGATGACTTTCAAAAAAACCTGGAAATGCTAACGGCTAAGCTTAAAGATGGACATATCAGGGTGAACAGGCCTGCAAGTAAAGAGCGGTACTATTTACCCATAACCTGGGAGTGGGTACAAAACAGGCTGGTAATAACCGGCATGTTTAAAGACTCGTTAAAAATGTACCGGGGATCGGTGGTTACGGCTATTGATGGCCAAAGCCCGCAGGAGTATTTTAAGCAGGTTGAACAATACATTTCGGCGTCAACCAACGGCTGGATGAATTACCGCGCGCAGGAGCAAAGTCTGCTGGGCGACAAAGGCGCTGAGGTAAAACTATCGCTGGCTAACAGCGATAGCACCATATCCAACATCAGGCTAAAGTTCAGCCTGAGCGGAACAAGTTATTACAAAATGTTGCCTGCCAGCGATAGCATCAAAAGCATTGGTAAAGATATAATGTATGTTAATTTAGGTGTTGCCAGCATGAAAACCATTAATAAAGCCTTGCCACAATTAAAAGCCAGCAAGGCCATTATTTGCGATATGCGCGGCTACCCTAATGATAACAATGATTTTATTGAGTACCTGCTAACGCGCAAGGATACGGCAACACACTGGATGCAAACGGCACAGGTTATTTATCCCGACCAGGAAAAACCCATTACTTGCGAGAGCGAAGGCTGGGAGTTAAAGCCGCGACAACCGCACCTTAATGCCCAAATAATTTACCTCATAGACGGGCGGGCCATTAGCTGGGCCGAGAGCTACAGCAGCATAATTGAGCATTATAAACTGGCCACTATTGTGGGACAACCTACAGCGGGTACTAATGGCGACGTAAACAACCTGAACCTGCCGGGCGGTTATTCTATTTATTTTACGGGCTTAAAAGTGGTTAAACTTGATGGATCGCAGCATCATGGTGTGGGCACAACGCCTGATGTATATGTAGATAAAACCATCAAAGGCATCCGCGAAAACCGTGACGAATTTTTAGAAAAAGCCATTGAAATAGCCAACGGTGCCATCAGATAATGTTTAAATTAGCGGGGATGTGTATCAGGAAACTCTCTTTAATATGCGTGTTGACCTGTATTGGTTTGTGTGCAATGGCACAACTCAAAAACCCGGGGTTTGAACTGGGGCGCGATACCTTGCCCTCGTTGCCGCAAAACTGGAGCATCGGCATAGTTGCTGGTTATACGGTTAACCTTGACGGGCATACGGCTTATGCGGGAAAATCATCCTTAAAGATAAATGGCAAGGATACCCTGTCGCTTAAAACGGTTATCACATTTGCACAGAAGATAGATTATGAAGTAGCTGGCGTTAAACGGATAAAGTTAACTGCCTACATTAAAACCAATAATGCCAAAGGTACTGCAGCCATATTTTGCCGGGTATTTGACGGCAACGACAAGCGCATAGCGTTTCAGAACTCCGAAATGCAGAAAATAAGCATAACGGGCACAACCGACTGGAAAAAGTATACGCTGCTGGTAACGCTGCCCCCCGGTACCAAACAGATAGCGCCGGGCGGCTATGTATCGGGCGGTGGCGAGGTTTGGTTTGATGATCTTGAGATAGCGGATGTACCTATACCCACTACGCCGCCGTCAGCAATTGCGAAAAGCTTTATTGATGAGGTTATAGGTGTTATTAAAGCGCACGCTATTTATGCCGACTCGGTAAACTGGGTGAAGGTGCAAAAGGATGTGGACGAGCTATCGAAAGGGTTAGTTACTGTAGATGACGCGCAGCCGGTGATAACTTATATTATAGACCAGTTACATGCCGCGGGCGATGTGCATACCTTTATGCAGAGCAAGGAGGCGGCCAACGATTATGCCACGCGCAATGTATCGCGCACCAGGCCAGAGGCCAAATTACTGCCCGGTGATATTGGGTATATAACGGTGCCGGGCTTCGGCTCTACCAGCGATACCGCGGTAGTTAGTTTTGCAACCCGGATACAGATGTTGATACAAAACCTGGATACACAAAACAACATTAAAGGCTGGATAGTTGACCTGCGTAGCAACAACGGCGGCAACATGTGGCCCATGATAGCCGGGCTTGGTCCGCTGATAGGTAACGGCACCCTGGGGTATTTTGTGGTGCCATCGCTAAAGGCCAAAGCAGAGGATGCCTGGTTTTATAAGGACGGGGTATCGGGTAACAGCACGAGCCGCTCGGCAGTTGTAAAGCCTTATTACGAACTAAAAAAGCCCGACCAAAAGATAGCGGTTTTAGTTTCACCCCGCACAGCCAGCAGCGGCGAAATGACGGCTTTAACTTTTACAGGTAAGCCTAACACCCGGTTATTTGGCCAGGCAACCGGCGGCTATACTACCGGCAACCGCAACTACAAATTATCAACCGGGCAGGTGTTGGTGCTGGCCAGCACCCTGGTTGCCGACCGTACCCATAAAAGGTATTTCGGTAAAATTATCCCGGATGTGGTGGTTGAACCCTCCCAAAACGATGAGCTGATCCTTAAGGCCGCTATGGAATGGATAAATGCTAATTGATGTTGCAGTGTGCCAATTTTGTAACAAATGCGTTGTTGGGGGTGTTTAAAAGACGATTAGCGGATTTTTTGCATTAAGTTTTGCATATTTACCCCATACCAATAATTAATTGAAATGAAACTATTTACCCCTGTGCTGGCATCCTGCCTGTTGTTTATACTAAGCAGCGGCACCAACAACCCATCAACAAAAAACAACCGCACCTACGTTAATAATTACGAAAACGTACTGGGTACATCGTTGCAGATCAAAGTTGCGGCAGCATCAGAAGCCGAGGCAAGCCTTGCAGAGAACCACGCGTTGGCCGAGATAGATCGGCTTGATCATATATTAAGCGGATACAACCAACAAAGCGAATTTAGCAATTGGATGCGCTCGGGCACAAAGGCCACAGCGGTTTCGCCGGAGTTATTTGAAGTGTTAAGCCTGTTTGACCAATGGAAAACACGCAGCAACGGCGCGCTGGATGCTTCGGCCGAGGTAATTGGTAAACTTTGGAAAGATGCCGCTAAACGCAACCAGTTGCCCAGCCAGGCCGAGATCGACCGATCGGTAGCGATAGTTAAACAAGCGCATTATAAACTGGATGCGACTAATCATACGGTGCAACGGTTGGATGATGCGCCTTTGATGCTCAACTCGTTCGCGAAAAGCTATATCATCAATAAAGCGGTGAACGCGGCCCTTACTTCGGGCGGTGTGAGCGGGGTAGTATTGAATATTGGCGGCGACATTGTGATACGCGGCCAACACACCGAGCAGGTGCAAATAAGCGACCCTAAGGCAGACGCCGAGAACGACGCCCCAATAGCCAGTGTATCACTTAACAATAAAGCCATCGCGACAAGCGGCAACTACCGCCGTGGCGAATTGATCAATGGCCAATGGTACTCGCATATTGTTGATCCGCGCAACGGTCTGCCCACCGAAAATGTGATCAGCTCGACAGTGATCGCGCCAAAAGCAACCGACGCGGGTGCACTGGCGACCGCTTTTAGTGTGTTAGCACCTGCCGAAAGTGCCAAGCTTGCCGTTACCGTGCCGGGAGCAGAATATATGATCATTACCCGCGATGGGCAGCGTATTGAAAGCAAAGGCTGGAAAGCGTTGGAAGTTGCGGCAGTAAAACCACCTGTTGTAAACCCCAATATCACATCGGCAAAAGATAAGACCTGGGATACCAATTACGAACTGGCCATTAACCTTGAGCTTGCCGAAATTGAAGGTATGCGGGTACACCGCCCTTACGTGGCTGTTTGGGTTATCGATAAAGACAAAAAACCCGTGCGTAACATTGCTTTATGGTACAATAAGCCACGTTACCTGGGCGATATGCACGCCTGGCATAGCGCTTACTTTGACGCTTTTATGGATAACAACAGCAATGTAAGTTCAACATCGAGCGCTACCCGATCGCCCGGAAAATATACGCTGAAGTGGGATGGTAAAGACGATAAAGGCAATTTGGTTGTTGCCGGGAGTTATACTATCAATATTGAAGTAGCCCGTGAACACGGCACCTACCAGTTGTATGAGCAGCCGATGGACTTTTTAGGAAAACCCAAGCAGGTTACCTTAACACCCAATATAGAGGTTGCTTCGGCATCATTAGATTACCGCAAAAAGACGAAGGATGCCCAATAATGATCTGAATAGCGACGGCGTCCCGGGTAAAAAGAAAACCGAGAAACACCACAAAGCCGCATGGAAAAAACGCACTGCCGCTGTTTCGCGATGGCTGCACATTTACCTGTCGATGGTGAGTTTTGCCATCCTGCTATTTTTTGCCGTTACCGGTTTTACTTTGAACCATGCCGATTGGTTTGGCAATAAGCCCCAGATAAAAAAGGCGACCGGCACCCTGGATGTTAAATGGGTTAACGCCAAAGACACTAACCTGGTTGCCAAGTTGCAGATAGTTGAGTTTTTACGTAAAACCAACGGCATTAAAGGCAATGTAAGCGATTTTAGGATTGATGATGGTGATGTATCGGTATCGTTTAACGGGCCGGGTTATGCTGCCGATACTTATATTAACCGCGACAACGGTCAGTATAAACTGACCGAAACCCGTTTTGGTTTAGTTGCGGTGTTAAACGACCTGCACAAAGGGCGCGACGCGGGTAAAGGCTGGAGCATGGTGATAGATGTCACGGCCATATTTATGGCGCTGGTATCGCTCACCGGTATTGTGATGATCTGCTTTATGAAGAAGAAGCGTTTTAACGGCCTTATATTCGCCGTGGCGGGACTGGTGATGGTATGTGTGGTTTATTTGCTGTTTGTTCGATAGCGCATCTCATATAATTCTGGCCGTAAGTTGTCATGGTGAGCCTGTCGAACCATGGTGCGCAGGCCCTCACGCCATTCTTCGACGAGCTCACAATGACATCCCGAAAAACAAAAAGGCGACCCGTTTGGATCGCCTTGCTGAATATATTCAGACTACGTTGTTTACACCATATAATTCCAGCCGTATGGGTCGGCGGTAACGCCATAGCGTATCTCATCGAGCGTTTTTAATACACGTTTTGAAAACTCCCTTTGGGTTGGATCGGGCAGGGTATACAATTTACCTTCGTGCTCAATTTCGCCAATAGGCGCGATGGTAGCTGCTGTACCGGCACCAAAAGCGTCACTTAATTTTCCGTTTTTAGCGCCTTCCAAAACTTCGGCAACGCTTACCCGGCGCTCTTCAACAGTATAGCCCCATTCGCGGGCCAGTGTTAAAACGGTATCGCGGGTAACGCCCTTTAAAATGGTATCGCGTGTTGACGGGGTTATTAATTTGCCGTCAAGTAAAAACATCACATTGGCCGCGCCAAGCTCTTCCATATAGGCATGTTCTTTACCATCGGTCCAGATGATCTGGTCGTAGCCTTCTTCAACGGCTTTTTTCAGTGGCAACATGGCACCGCCGTAGTTACCTGCTGCTTTAGCATAACCAAAGCCACCTTCGACGGCACGCGCGTAATGGGTTTCGATCTTAACGCGCAATGGTTTGCTAAAGTACGGACCGGTTGGGCCGGCAAGTACCATGTACTTATACGTTTTTGATGGTGCCACGCCCAGGTAAGGGTCGGTAGCAAACATAAACGGACGGATGTATAACGAGTGGTTTGGTTTGGCCGGGATCCAATCCTGGTCAAGATCAACCAACGCAGCAATACTTTGCACAAAAATATCTTCGGGCAATTGCGGCATACACAAACGCTCGGCCGATTTGTTAAAACGTTCGGCATTCATGTATGGGCGAAACACCGAGACCTTGCCATCGACATGTTTATAGGCCTTTAAACCTTCAAAAAACGACTGTCCATAATGAATGGCCGAAATAGCCGGGCTTAAAGCAATTTCGCCGTAAGGGACTATCTGGAAATTCTTCCATTCGCCGTCGGCATAGTCGGCAATAAACATGTGGTCGCTAAAAGTGCGGCCAAAAGGCAGATTGTTAAAATCTGTTTCGGCTAAACGTGAGTGTTTAGCTTTGTTGATGGTGATGTCGAGCGTCTCTGTCATAGGATATAGAGATTATATTGAAAAAGCGCAATTTACGCAATTTTGTTTGAATTGGTAAAAGGGCTTTAAGTTTATCAATACATTATCCCAATGTTAATTTTTATCACAACTACGCTGAAATAGATTTTAAGTGATATTTTTAAACGCTTTATTGGTTATAAAAAAATGAAAAAAATACTGTTTGCTACTTTGTTTTGCCTAATGGCCACTATTGTTAAGGCGCAATACTACAAAGGGTATTATGTAAGTTCGACAGGCGAGCGGGTAGAGGGGTTTATTTCGCTCGAAACCTACGAGGACCACTTGTTTTATAAGCCTATTGATACCGTTTCCAGAAAGAAAGTGAATATCGATGACATTAAAATGGTGGTGGTCAATACCGAAAAACATAGTGATACACTGGTGGTTAAAATAGATTCGGAAAGTGTTGACGATCACAGCAAGTATTTTGCCATGTTATATGCCGATAGCCCGGTTAAATTATACAAGAAGTTTAAAAAAGACCGCACTTTTGGCGCCCCGGGAATGCCGGGTGGTATGCCGGGCGGCGCGGCTATGATGGTAGCGGGAGGGGTAACCCTGGGTTTGACCTTTAAAACAAGCGGCGAATTTGATACCATGGTTGACCTGGGCAATGTTACAACCAGAGTAACCCGTAAGACCTATAAACCTATTATGGCCCGCGTAACACAAGAGTTTCCGGGATTAGCTAAACAAACGCAGGATGGCACCTACGGATATTCGGACATTGAAACGGTTGTTGCCGTGTACAAAAAACTAAAGGAAAGAAAGGCCGAGGGCAAAAGCACGGATTATTAATTAACCGTTCAGCACCTCATCAACCCAGGCTTTACCCCAATTTTCAACCTGTTCGGGTGTCCACAACGAGGGGTAAAAAATACGTTTCTGAAAACGCGGGGGCAGGTATTTTTGCCAGTTGGTGCCGCCGGTAGCTTTGATTTCTTCGGGTTCGCGGTTAAGGTAGCGCACGGCAGATTTATAATGCGCCAGCGGCCAGTTTACGTTAACCAGCACATCAAAGCGGCGCAATTCGTCTTCGAGGCCCCCGGTATCTTCGCCCCAGGTTTTGAGTTGTGATAGTAAAGCGTTAAAGTTATTAGCTACACACGCTTCGCCTAATTCGATAAAGGTTTTAGCGTATTTTTTTTCGAACTGTTTGAGGGTCAGTGTTTTTTTGCCGGTAGATAGTTCGGTAGCGCCAAATTTCCAGTAAATGTATTCGAACTGATCGGCCATCGGGGCGTTGCGCAGTTCCTCGCGCTTATCCTTGGCTACCAGGTTAATAAAGTCGGTAGCATAGATCTCGATCATGCGGTATTGCCCGCTCTGGAAGCCGCTGGCTGGGAGCAGCGACATGCGGAACTGCAAAAACTGCTCTTTCTCCATACCATCAACCATGATGCCGAAGGACTGCGTCAAGGCTTCAAAATAACTGTTTATCCGCTTTAAGCGGGATGTAAAAAAAGCAGCGTTCAATGTCGCGTGATTGGCAATTTGCCTGCACTCGTGCAAAACCAGCTTAAAATACAGTTCGGTTATCTGGTGGTAGATAATGAATATCTCCTCGTCGGGGAAAGGTGTTTTTGGGCTTTGCAGGCTCAGTAAAGTATCCAGGTGGATATAATCCCAATAGGTCAAAAAATCGGCGTGAAGCAAACCATCCAGGTACGATGTCATATCCTGGCCCATGGCCTCGTACTTATCCTGCAGGCGCTGTAAGCGTTCTTCTATTTCGGGGGTGATGTGCATAATTGGCCGGTTAAACTTGGATCAAAATTACAGATAATTCTGCGGAGGTAAGATTTGACAACTTTTAAAAGTTGTCAAATCTATAATTGGTAAACCCTGAAGTTTTTGATCTGCTGCCGCGACCAGGTTGAACGAAAACCAAAATACCCTTGGGTTAATAGTTTAGGGTCGTTGTAAGTAAAATAACACTCGCCATCAACCCAATAGCTGGTTGTGCCATTGTTTACCACTATTTTAACATGATAGGTTTTATTGGCCTGCAGCAAATGTGCCGCATCGGTGTATTCCTGTATCAATGGTTTGGTGCCATCGCCTAAATATTTGCGGAAACGGGTTGTTTTGTTGGTATTGCCGCCCATGCCTACATAGTACAATTGCAGGGCATCATAATCTTCCAGCTTGCCCGCGCGGGTAAATAAGCTGGTGTTCTTGGGGTCGGATGCCATCCAGAATACGTTAAAGTCCGATAGGCGGTCGTTGGCCCCGGTATCAACCACCACGGTGCGGTCAAAGTCGATCTCAATATTGCCTTTCAACTGCATATTGAACCAAACGGTTACACCCTTGCGGGTGTTTAAAACGAGCGCCCCATTTTGAGTATATACGGCCGAATTTGGCGCGGGCTCCATCTCGGTTATCCAGGTAGCGGCGTTGAGCGGTTTATCGAAGTTATCGCTGTAAAGTAATTTGCCTTGTTGTTGTGCTTTGAGCGTTGCCGTAACGGCTAAAAACATGCAAAGCAATATTGCTGTAATTGTTTTCATGAAAAGCTTTTTGTACAATGATATAAATAATTTAAGCCCCGGCTGTTTTTAGCCGCATAAAAAGTATATTTACTTATTGATAATGTTGATCAACCCCGATGTTTAAACTATGGCAAAACGCTTTTTAGGAATACCCGTGACCGAACTTGAGGGCCGCAATTTTGGCCTCGACCTTTTTAGGTGTATGGCGGTTTTATTGGTTTTAACATCGCACTCCTTATTGGGGTTTTTAAATACGGAGGCATTAAGGGCATTTACCTTTTATTTAGGGGATTTAGGTGTTGACCTGTTTTTTGTACTGAGCGGCTTTTTGATAGGAACGATACTCATCAAGATACATAATAAAGAAGCGGTCACCACTTTTGGCAGTGTAAAAGGTTTTTGGGTACGCCGGTGGTTTCGCACGCTGCCTAATTACTGGCTCATCTTAGTCATATATATTCTGTTCTTTAAGTTTTACAACCTGTATATACCCTATCACAAGTTGCCCCTGTACCTTACCTTTTTACAGAACGCCTTTGTACATAACGAGTGGTTTTATGGGGTGGCGTGGTCGTTAAGTATCGAAGAGTGGTTTTACCTGCTATTCCCATTGGTGCTGTTGGTAGTGCAGCACTTTTTTTTGAAGAGTAAAATGCGGGTAATTGTAATATCAATATTTTGCTTTTTGACGGCTTGTTTGCTATTGCGTGTTGCGGTATCGTTAACCACACACCACGAGTGGGACGATGGTTTCCGCAAGCAAATGCCATTGCGTTTAGATAGCATTGCCATTGGCGTTTTGGCAGCAGTTATTAAGTTTTACTACCCCGGTTTTTGGCTCAATAACAAAAATAAAATGGTGATCGCGGGCACCTGCCTGATTACCATCTTAACCGCCGAAATGTACCATACCTTGTTAAAAAATAACACCATTTACGGCAACCTGTTTATGAACACCGTTTTTTTTACGCTGTTTAGTGTGGGGTTGGCCTTGTTGCTGCCTTATGTACAGGCTATGAGGCTGCGGTCGTTTAAATACCTGCGTTACTGTATTACCTATATTAGTTTGATCTCGTATTCTATTTATCTTATCCACCCGCTTTTTAGTTACCTGGTATGGCATTATTTGTCGGGCAAATTAGGTGCCTGGTGGCTAATGGGCATATTGTGGGTGTGCGTGTTTTCGGCTTCGTCGCTGATATACAACTTATTTGAGAAACGGGTTACGGCATTGCGCGACCGCTTTGCCGAAGCCAGGGAGGTATCGCCGGTTTTAGGCTGATATCAGATAACTGAGAAAAAATAAAAAACAGGTGGCTTTGGCGGCCTCGTCTAAAACCTTTTGCAGCGTTTTTGCAAATACTTTGTCGTTAGGCGGCAGCAGCATTACTTTATGATCACCAGGAACTTCTTTAACTTCTATGCCTTTTAGCGCATAGTTTTTCCAGCCCAGGTAATCAGGGTCGTCTATAAAAAACACGCGTATTTTGGCTTTGAAAAGATAGATCATCCCATCGTAAGGTTTGACGGTGTAGTTTTGGATAGCGTGCCGTATTTTAATGATGATGTTTTCCATATATGCCGGTATATCATCGTCGCGTGTTAAACCCGCTGTGTTTGGGCCGCTAAGTGTCTCGCGTATCTTGGCTTGTATTATGAGCTTCTGATATTTGAGTGTTGCACCGGGATCTTTAACCAGCGACTTTAAAAAGAACAAGGCTTTAGGAAACTGCCTTTTAATTTTGTTAAGTAATACAGCGGTTTTGGTATGCCCGTCGTTTTGTTTAAGATTGGTATCCAGCATGGCCAGCAGCTTAACCTGTTTACCAGCCGACTTTAATTGCTGGGCCATTTCGATGGCGATGTACCCACCAAGCGAGTAACCGGCAATGGCATACGGGCCATCGGGGTTTTGCTGCAATATTTCGGCGTTGTAACGTGCGGCTATTTCGGGTATGTTATCCAGGGGCTCATCGGTGCCATTTAACCCAATGGCCTGCAAACCATATATGGGCTGGTCGGGGTCCATGTTAATGGCCAGGCTGTTAAATATCAGCAGGTTCAGGCCCTCGCCGTGAATGATATACAATGGCATTTTTGTGCCCCCCGGTTTTATGCGGACCAAGGAGTGCCATGCAGTACCTTTTTCGGTATTATCTATCCATTGGGCAAGCTGTTGTATGGTAGGGTGTTCAAATAAAGTGGCAATGGGCAAGCGCTGACCGGTTGCAGCCTCTATCTGCACCATGATCTGTACCGCTATGATGGAGTGCCCGCCCAGGTGAAAAAAGTTGTCGGTAATGTTGACACGTTTAAGATCGAGCCATTGCCGCCATATACCTGCCAGCATTTTTTCGGTCGGGGTAACCGGGTCAACATATTCGGCGGTGCTTATTTCTGTTTCCGAAACCGGTGCCGGCAAGGCCTTGCGGTCTATTTTTCCGTTAGGGGTTAGCGGGAAATCGGCAACCAACACGTAATCGTTAGGCAACATATAATCGGGCAGTTTACCTTTTAAGCCGTACTCCCAGTTTGCAGCATATTCTTTAAGGTCGATATCCAGGTGCTCATCTTTAAGCTGGATATAGGCAACCAGACGCTGATTATCCAACGCGTTGGTATGCACCACAACTACGGCCTCGTTAACATTATAAAGCTTTGTTAAATTATGCTCAATTTCTTCGGTCTCAATGCGGTAGCCCCTTATTTTTATCTGGGTATCCATGCGCCCCATACACAATAGCTCGCCATTGGCGGTTAGTTTACCAAGGTCGCCGGTGCGGTACATTTTTTGTCCCGGTTTACCGGCAAATGTATCATCAATAAACCTGTCGGCGTTTAGCTCCGGGCGGTTCAGGTATCCCCGGGCAACACCATCGCCGCCTATACATATTTCGCCCGGCTCACCCAAGGCTACGGGTTGCAGCTGCTCATTTAACAGGTAAACCTGCGTGTTATGGATAGGATGCCCGATAGTGATCATTTCGTCACCATCGGTTATTTGTTTAATGGTCGACCAGATGGTGGTTTCCGTAGGGCCGTACATGTTCCATAATTCGGCACATTTGGGTAAAAGTTCGGCAGCTAATTTTTTAGGCAGGGCCTCTCCGCCGCAAAGTACCTTAATGGGCAGTTTTTCGTCCCAACCCAAGGCGAGCATCATGCGCCAGGTGTAGGGTGTGGCCTGCATAACCGTTACGTTTTGGCTGCGTGCCATATCCAGTAACACACGGCCGTCTTTTGCCGAATTAGCATCGGCGATGATGAGCGTGGCACCGGTAATGAGCGGTAAATACAATTCAAGCCCGGCAATGTCAAAAGATATGGTAGTTACCGATAGCAAAACGTCATCGGGTGTTAAGCCTGGCGCAATTTGCATACTCAGTAAAAAGTTGATGAGGCTATGGTGTTCAATTTGCACACCTTTGGGTAAACCGGTTGAGCCCGATGTATACAAGATATAAACGAGATCGGTACCGCCAATCTGCACATCAGGCTCGGTATGGGGATAACCGGCCGATTGGGCTAAGGCACTTTCAATAGTCCTGTGAAAAACCTGCGGTTCAAAAACATGCTCGTATTTCCTGGCGACGAGCAGTAAACTGGCTTCCGAGTCGGCCAGCATAAAGGTAAGACGGTCGGCCGGGAAGTTTGGGTCGAGCGGCACATATACCCCGCCCGCTTTGATGATGGCGAGCAAACTGATCACCATATCGATCGATCTGTCCATACACAAGCCAACTTTATCGCCAACTTTCAGGTCATGGGCTATCAGGTAGGCAGCAAGCTGGTTTACCTTTTGATCAAGTTCGCTGTAAGTAATAGCTAAATCGTCATATTTAACAGCAATGTGTTGCGGTGATAAATTAACCTGCTCTGCAATTAGGGTACCGAGGGCTTTGTGGCGGGGATAGTCAAATACGGTATTCAAACTGGTATATTTATATAAAGTAAACCCCGCAACTATTAAATTGTTAGCATTCTTTAGGCCGTAAAATACAAATAATTAGCTGATTTTTAAAAACTAATGTTTAAAAATTAAAATGTGGCAATAAACGCCATTCGGACATTTAAAATACCCGAACAATTACCGCTTGAGATATTTATTGATGATGGCCTGGCAACCCTGCTCTACCATATTAAATACCGGTTCAAATTGGGTATCGTCATGATAGGGATCTGGCACCTCTTTATTATCTAATAAAAGTTTCACTTTGGCAGCGTCGGCATTATTCCGCGCAAGCGAAAGCACATCGCGCAGGTTGCTTTTGTCCATTACGTATATCACGTCGTAATCGTCAAAATCGCTCACCCTAAACAGGCGGCAAATTTGATCGCTGATATCGATGCCATGTTCAAAGGCGGTGCGTACCGAGCGCTTATCGGGCCCTTGTCCAATATGCCAGTTGCCGGTACCGGCGGAGTCGACAGTCCAGTCGAGGCCATTATCGGCAGCAAGTTTTTCCATAATGCCATGCGCCAGTGGTGAGCGGCAAATGTTGCCCAGGCAAACCATTAGTATTTTCATAGGTAAAGTTATTTAGGATGTCCGGATCTCGATATCATCGAACCAGATGCTGTTTTTACCGCCAGACAATTTTCGAATCTCAAACCGAACCTTTCCAGAATGGTCTAATACGAATGCCTTTCGTCCTGATTTCTGTTTATCATTACTACGCCCGAATAGTTTATAACTTACTCCTTTGTTGTAAGATACGAATATTCCCCAAGCAGAGTTCGCCGCAGTATCCTCAATGTGATATGTTATCTCAAAACTAAGTAACCCCTTTTCAGTTAAATCGAATAGCATACTACACTTTCCGTTATCAATTAATTTTACGGCTTTTTTATTATTAATTTGTGGGCGAGGATTGAGGTCGATGGCGGCACCTTTAAACAACCAAAGGCCACTTTTTAATTTTACGACACCACCATTTAACGTTGGTGTACCACCTGTTTCAAACCCTTCGGAAAGTGCGATTGGCCTGACATAGTCTGTCTTATTGGTAACAACTGCTTTCGACTGTGCTGTTGATTTGCGCGTTTCGGAAAATAAAACCGTAATTGTCGCCAAGCAAATCATTAATGCCCTCATCATTTTTTTCATAACTACAAAGCTTTCGGTACACAAACTACCCTTTTGATCAACTTCAGTTTAACCGGTATAGTGTTGTTACTTAAAGGCAACATATTCAACGCCGAATCGGGCTGCTTTGTTATTTTAAAATAGTCCTCATAAACGCCGGTGGTAAAACAACCGCCAGGGTCTTTCAGGCTATAATCGGCATGGCAGTAAAAGCCTTTCAGGTGCAGGGTATCGCTGTGCTGGTTATAATTGCCTTTGGCATACTCAAACCAATGGCCGCTTTTCATGCAGGTATCGGCACCATAATTTACCTGGCTAAAGTTCTCTGTCCTCACAAAAAAGCTATCGCAGTTAAACTTAAAGCGGTATAACTGATAACTGATGAGTTGCTTTTTGTTGGGGACAGTATCCTGCTGCCACTCACCCTGCAGATTTTTAACGCCGGTGCCCTGATAAGATGGGTTGAAACGACAAGCGGTTAAAGCTGAAAGCATAAAGCTGAAAGCACAAAGCCTTACTAAAGTGAAAGCTGAAAGGCGGAATGCGGACAGTTTTTGCATCTTATAAATAAACAGCCCCTCCGTTAGCTAACGGAAGGGTTATGTGTGGTACTGGTCGGTTATTTCAAACCGCCTATCATATCTTCGGGTTTAACCCAAGCATCAAACTGCTCGTTGGTGAGCAAGCCGAGGCCAATGGCTGCTTCGCGGAGCGAACTGCCGTTCTTCAACGCGGTTTTGGCAATTTTTGCGGCGTTTTCGTAACCGATGT
>JACXTT010001008.1_pt1 | contig 48184 bp, 38 predicted proteins | sample 9270951 | NCBI WGS metagenome assembly JACXTT01 (sample SAMN15532306, study PRJNA645909) | rock metagenome | isolation source: weathered quartz diorite | place: Puerto Rico | collected 2017-06-21 | reverse complement strand
GGCTTGCGCAGCGCCGCCGCTCCCGCCGCGCCGCCTCCGACCGCTCTGGGCCTCGCGTTCGACCGCCCGCGAGGCATCCTGCTCGCGGTGATCGCGGCGCTGGGCGGCGCCCTGCTGCTCAAGCTGGCGTGGATCCAGGTCGTGCGAGCCGACTCGACCTTCGCGCGCGGCACCCTCGCCCAGCAGGCCGACGGCGAATACCGCTTCCAGTACAACCCACGCCTGCGCCTGGCCGCGGCGAGCATCCCTCGCGGTGCCGTGTTCGACCGCAACGGCGTGCTGCTCGCGACCAGCCGCTGGAAGGACGTCACCGATCGCCGCGATGCCCTCGGCAAGCTCGGGATCGACATCGATCGCGCCTGCATCGCCACCGACGAGCGGCACTATCCGTTCGGCGGCCTGACGTTCCACGTGCTCGGGGACCTCGTCACCCGTAAGAACTGGGGCGCCACCAACACCGCCTACGTGGAACGCGGCGACGACGCCTTCCTGAGCGGCTACGACGATCACGCCCAGGCGGTGACGATTCGGGACCCACGCACCTCGGAGCCGCGCCGCGTGGTGCGCCGCGACATGCGCGACCTGGTGCCGCTGTGGCGCCATCGCTACCAGCCCTGGCACCCGAAGGTGCGTGCGCTGATCCAACGCGATCGCGACCTCACGCTCACGCTCGACGTGCGGCTCCAGCTGCGCGCGGAGGCCTTGCTGCGCGAGCAGCTCGCGGCGGCCGGGCTCGAGCGCGGAGCCGTCGTGGTGATGGACCCCGACAACGGCGAGCTGCTCGCATGCGTGAGCGAGCCGGCGCCCCAGGGGCCGCTGCGGGGCAACGATTCGCGGCTGTCGTTCGAGGGGCAGGGGCAGACACCGGTCGCGGTCGCCGGCCGCGGACCGGCCGGCGAAACGGCCGTTGCGCCCGGGGGGGCCGGGCCCGATTCGGATCCCGCAGCCAGCCCGCTCATGGACCGCGCGCGATTCGGCCTCTACCCGCCCGGCTCGACCTTCAAGATCGTGACCGCCGCGGCGGCGCTGAACGCGGGTGCCGGGCTCGCCGGGGCTCGCTTCGTTTGCCGCCGGCTGCCCGACGGCCGGGCCGGCACCGTCGTCGACGGACGGCTGGTGCATGACGACGTTGGCGACCCGGCACACGGCGCGATTGGCATGGACGAGGCGATGACCGTCTCGTGCAACGCCTACTTCGCCCAGGTCGGGCGAGCAATCGGTTGGCCGGCGCTGCGGGACATGGGATACCGCTTCGGGATCTCGATGGGAGATCCTCAGGACCCGGCCGGGCAGCGCGCGCACGCGATCGAGAGCGCCTACGGCCAGGCGCAGGTCGTCGCCACGCCGCTGACGATGGCGCGCGTCGCTGCGGCCATGGCGGCCGGCGGCAGATTGCCGTCGCCTCACATCGTGTTGAAGCCTGCGCCGGCCCTCGCCGAGAGCGTGGTGGTCGGATCCGGCACCGCGGCAACCGTCGCGAGCATGATGCGCGGCGTCGTCGAGCGCGGCACAGCCCGGCGCATCGCCGCGGTGCGGCCCGCGATCGCGGGCAAGACCGGCACCGCAGAGATCGAGAACGGCGCGTCCCACGCCTGGTTCATCGGCTATGCGCCATACGGCGCCGATGCCTCGCGGGGCAAGGGGAGCAACGCTTCGCGGGGGCGACGCATCGCCGTTTCCGTCCTGATCGAGAACGGCGGCCACGGCGGCGGGCGCGCGGCCGAGCTCGCCGGCCGCATCGTCGCCGAGGCCCGCCGGCTCGGCATCATCTGATCGACGTGAGGAGGACATGAGGCTCGACAAGCTGGTCAAGCTGGAGAAGGCCGTGGAGGGCAAGCTGGATCGGCTGACCCGCCGGAAGGGAGCGCCCGAGGAGCCATTCGAGTGGATCCCGCCGATGCTCGACGAGATCGAACAACGGGTGGTGCCGACGGGAGGTCGCGGCCGCGTCTTCCCCTACGAAGTCGTTCGAGTGGAGCTGCGCGTGCATCCTGCGAGCCTCGAGGCCGCGCGCGCCGTATTCGGCGCCGGCGCCTTCGAGGAGCGGGTGCGCGAGCGGCTGCGCCAGGTCCGCTGCGAGGCCCCGGCGGAGCTGCGCGTCCGGCTGCGCGTGCGGCCGCGCCAAGCCGAGGACGAGAGCCCGTACGTGATCTCCTTCCGGCGTCCCGTGGCCGAGAAGCGACCCGACGCCGAGGAGGCGGGCGTGCGCGCCGACGCCGCGGTGCCGACGGTGCGGATCATGGTGATCGAGGGGCATTGTCGCCGCCGCATCCACGAGCTCAAGCTCGAGCGCATCAACCTAGGTCGCCTCGACAGCGTCGAGGGCCGCGGTGCGCAACGCCTCCGCCGTAACCACGTGGCGTTCCTGGACCGTGACGATCCGGTCGACGCCACGGTGTCTCGCGCGCACGCGCACATCGAGTACTTCGCCGGCGACGGCTTCCGCGTGTTCGACGACGGCAGCGCTCAAGGCACGCGGATCATGCGGGAGGGGCGTTCCATTCCGGTGGCGCGCGGAGCGGTGCGGGGCGTGAGGCTGCGGCACGGCGACGAGATCGAGCTGGGGATGGCCCGGGTCGCGTTTCTGATGGAATGACGCGGGTCGCCGGACCCGACGCGCGCCGGCGCCTTGATCGGACTACACTGGCACCGTGAGTACGAGCCCACGCGCGTTCGGGTCGCCCGCGACCCTCGTCCACAGTGCGCCCCGCATCGCGGTAGCGGTGGCGGTGGTGACCTTCGGCGTGTACGCGGCGACCGCCGCGCGGACGATCACGTTCTGGGAGGGAGCGCACTACCCGCTGCTGGCGCGCACGCTCAGCATCGCGAACCCACCGGGCTCCCTGCTGCTCACCCTGATCGGCCGATTGCTGGGCGATGTGCCGTTCGCCCAGCCGATGGCGTTTCGCCTGAACCTGATCGCGGCGCTCATCGGCGCCGCGACGGCGGCGGTCGTTGCCCGAGTCGGCACGCGCGTGGCTTGCGATCGGACCCGTGCGCCGGGCGCGGCGGCGCTCGCGGGCGGAGTCGTGGCGGCGCTCACTTGGGGCTTCGCGGCGACGCCGTGGACGTACGCCACGCAGTTCACGCCGTACGGTCTCTCGGCGCTGTTCACTGCATTGATCCTCGGTAGCTTCATCAGATGGTGGCATCGCGCCGAGGGCTCCGACGCGATCGGCAATGCCGCGCTGATTGCGTTGCTTCTCGGGCTCGACGTCAGCGTGCATCGCGCCAACCTGGTGCTCGTTACGGCCGTCGTCCTCGGTGCTCTCCTGGGCCGCCCGCGCGTCCTCGCGCGACCGCGATTCCTCGCCGCTGTCGCGGCGGCGTTCGTGGTGGGGGTGTCGCTGCAGCTTCTCTACATCCCACTCTCACTCCGCGAGCCGTTTCTCGACACCACCGCGCCCAATTCGCTGGGTGCGCTGTGGGGATATGAACGACTCGACATTGTCGGGGGCGGCTTCCTCATGGACGTCTGGCCCCGCCGCGCAGACTTCGTTCGCGTGCAGCTCGGCGACCTGGCGCACTTCGCGCGTGCGAACCTCGGCGGAGGCGCGTGGGGATGGCCGGTGGGAGCCACATGGGTACTGATGGGATGGGTCGCTTTGGTGCGGCGCTCATGGCGTCTGGCGCTGGCACTCGCCGGCTTCGCCCTCGCCGCCGGCCTCGGGGTGGTCGCCTATCTCAACCGGCCACTGACTTACTTCCGCACGCTCGACCGGCACTACCTCGCGTTCCTGGTGACGCTGATGCCGTTGCTGGCCGCGGGCGTGGCCGCAATCCTGGAATGGGCGAACGCGCGCGCGGGGCGTCTGGCCGCCGGAGCCGCGATGGTGCTCCTGGCGGCGCTGCCGCTCTCGGCGATGATCACGAACGTCCGCGCCCGCGACCTGTCGCGCACCCGGTTCGCCGAGACCTTTGCGCGCGACCTGCTCGAGCCGCTTCCGCAACACGCGCTCCTGCTGACGAACGGCGACAACGACTCGTTCCCGCCGTGGTATCTGCAGCAGGTCGAAGGCGTGCGCCCGGACGTGACAGTGGTCAACGCCTCCGTCGCCTGGACACGTCCCGGAACGCGACGCATTCAGCGCGCCGATCCGGCGCTCGCGAGCTTTGCCCCGTCGGACACGCTGATCGCCGACCTCGCGAGACGCTGCCTCGGCCGACGTCCGGTCTGCTTCGCCGCCACGCTAGTCGTTCCGTCACCCATCGCAGGCATTTCGGACCGCCTGCAGCTCGAGGGGCTTTCGTGGCGTGTGGTGGCGCCTGGCGAGCAGCTCCGTAATCTCGGTGCACTCGAGCGTTTCGTTCACGATCGCCTGCCGCGCGCCGGACTGGACGACCCGCGCCAGCGACTGGACGATGATCTCAAACCCATCGGCATGAGCTACGCGGCCGCGGCGTTCCAGCTCGCCAACGCGCTGCTCGCTCGGGGCGATGGACGCGGTGCGCTCGCCACGATTGAGGCCCTCGACCGCTATTGCCCGGAGTGGCCCTGGCCGCGGGAGCTGGATTCGATCAGAGACGAGGTCGCCCAGACGCGTCGACTGGCGGAAGCGAAGGTGCGCGGCAGATGAGCATCGCGGCCGGCCAAGCGAGTGGAGCGGAGCAGAAGATGGCAGGTCGTTCTAACAGGGCAGGTTCTTCTCGCCCGACGAGCTTGCGGCTAGGAGCGCGTCGATGACCCCAAGAACTACGGGGCACACGCCTCCGTATGGCCGTCTCGCTCAGCTGATCCGACCCTTTCCCGACTTCGATGCTTCTTTCATCAAGCCTCTGCGTCAACGAGCGGTCGATCTTCTTGATCTGAGAGAGGGCGACCGCGTTCTCGACGTGGGTTGCGGGCCAGGCGGTAGCTTTCCGTACTTGGTTCATGCCGTCGGCCAATCGGGTGAGGTGGTCGGTGTCGAGATCAGCCCCCAGATCAGCATCAACGCAAGAAGACGAATCCAGAAGAATGGATGGCGAAACGTGCAGGTGATCGAGGGTGCTGCCGAGGAGGTTCATCTCTCGGGCCTGTTCGACGGTCTCCTCATGTTTGCCGCCGCTGACGTCTACGGTCGTGAGGAGGCGCTGGAGAACCTCTTTGCGCATTTGAGGGACGGCGCCCGGTTGGCGGCTTTCGGTGCGAAACGGTCGCGCCATCGGTGGGGGAGATTCTTGAACCCGTTGTTGCGGATGCTCTTCAACTTGTCCTTCTCGACCACTCCAAGGCCGGACTACGAGTCTTGGCGCGTCATGGCGAAGCGCGTCGAGAAGGTGCGGGTCGAGGAGCACTTCTTCGGGCTCATGTTTCTCGCATCGGGTTCCGTACCCAGGGGCGCCGGGTCCAACCGATTGGCTGGCACCTAATACGACGCCCAACGAGTGACGTGCACCATGCCCGAATCGCTGCGGACGAGACTTGCCCGCTGGGGCTTCAATGTCTTTCCAGCGTATTGGGGCACCGGCGGGCGCGTTACGTATATCGCGGACGATTATCGCGAGGTGCACGTCGAGCTGCCGCTCAGCTGGCGCACGCGGAACTACGTCGGAACGATTTTCGGTGGGAGCATCTACGCAGCCGTGGATCCGGTCTACATGATCATGCTGATGAAGAACTTGGGGCGGGATTACCTCGTCTGGGACAAGGCAGCGCTGGTGCGCTTCCGGAAGCCCGGCCGCGACACGCTCCGAGCGCGCTTCACGGTGTCCCTGCAGGAGCTCGAGGCGATCCGGAGTGCCGTGGCGGAGGCGGGGAGGGTGGATCGGGTCTATCGCGTGGAGCTTTCAGACGGCGCCGGGATGGTCCATGCGGACGTCGAGAAGACGATTCACATCCGGCGACGGGAGGAGTGATGGCGAGCGAACCCTCTGCCGACCGGGGCGCCTGGCCGAACGGGATGCCGCGCGTCGGGCAGAGCGCGCGGCGTTCTCGCGACGTCACCGCGGGCGACATCGAGCGCTTCACGGAGATCAGCGGCGACCGCAACCCGCTTCACTACGACGAGGCGCTCGCGCGCGCGAGCCGGTTCGGCGGCATCGTCGTCCAGGGCGGCGTGACGAGCGCCATCTTGAACGCGGTCGTCGCGGAAGCGCGCCGTAGACGAGATGGTCGAGTTTCAGCATGGCGGCGCATGGTAGCGCTCGATGCGCCGGCATGCCATTCGATGGCGTCACGTCGCGCTCTTGCGCCGGCGATTGACTGCCTTGCCCACCAGGCGCACGCTAGCGCTGATGTCCCCTCTTCCGCAGGTCACTTTGCCGGTCTGGCCATCGGCCTGACGTTGTACCCGCTTCGCGGTCGAGGAGACGATTCACATTAAGCGGGCGGAAGGAGCGATGAAGCTCAAACCGGGTGTTCGGGCTATGGTCACCGGCGCCGCGCGCGGCATCGGGCGCGCGACCGCTGAAGCGATCGCTCGCCGCGGCTGCACCGTGGCAATGGTGGACGTCGACGGACGAGCTCTGCATGCGACGGCGGATCGCCTCTTGACGGCGGGTCGCCATGTGTCGAGCCACGTTGCCGACGTCGGGGATCGCAAACGAATCTCGGACCTTGCCGGCGAGATCGAGGCGATGCACGGAGGGCTCGAGGTCCTCGTCAACAACGCAGGCGTGGCGTTATCGGGGCGATTCGACGAGCAGCGATTGGACGACCTCGACTGGGTGATGCGCGTCAATTTCTGGGGAGCGGTGCATTGCTCGGCCGCGTTGCTGCCGCTGCTCCGGCGAGCGGAGCAGGGGATGATCGTGAACGTGCTCAGCGTTCACGCGATCGTGGGGACACCCGGCAAGACCGCGTACTGCGCCTCGAAATTCGCGTTGCGCGGCTTGAGCGAGGCGCTGAGCGCCGAGTTGCAGGGATCGTCGGTGCGCGTGACCCGCGTGTTTGTCGGACCGGTCAATACGGACCTCGTGCGCGCGGGGCGCGCGGTATCGCCAGCGGCCCGCGAGCGCGAGGCCGAGTTCCTCGCGAAGAAGGGAGTCGCTGCGGGTGACGTGGCGGAGGCGATCGTGCGAGCGGTCGATCGCGGCTCGCGACGCGTGTTCATTGGAGGCGCGCGGATCCTCGATCTCGCGAGTCGGTTGTTCCCGGGTCGGACCGCCGGCGCCGTCAGCTCCCTCGCACGCCGACTCGAGATCGTCTGAAGAGTCGTTCTCCTTCAGAGTTGCGTCACGGCTTTGCGCTGCAAGACTCCCAGCTTTTCCATGCGTGATCGCAGAGTGTTCGGATTGATTCCCAGCATTGCCGCGGCGCCGCCTGTTCCGTGGATCCTCCCGCCACTCGCTTCGAGCGCTCGGCGGATATGGGACTTCTCGGCTTCCGCCAGCGTCAGGATCGGATCAGCGCCGGCGGGCCGGCCCGGGCCGTCGGTGAGGTTCTCGGGTATCGACAGCAACGGCCCGCTGGCGAGGACGCACGCCCGCTCAACCACGTTCTGCAGCTCACGGATGTTGCCGGGCCAGGAGTAGCGGCGCAGTCGCTCCATCCCTTCGTGGGAGACTCCCTCGATCGTCTTCCCGAGCCGGCGCCGCTGGTGAGCAATGAAGTGCTCGACCAGGTGGGGGATGTCGTCCTTCCTCTCGCGGAGCGGCGGTACGTGCGCGGGGAAGACATTGAGCCGGTAGAAGAGGTCCGCTCGGAACCGCTTCGCGGCAACTTCGGCCTCGAGATCGCGATTGGTCGCGGCGATCAGTCGCACGTCTACCCGGATCGGATGGTTTCCCCCCACGCGCTCGAATTCCTGCTCCTGCAAGACGCGAAGCAGCCGGGTCTGGCTCTCGGGAGGGAGTTCTCCGATCTCGTCGAGAAACAGCGTGCCGTTATTGGCCAGCTCGAAGCGGCCCAGGCGCCGTTGGAGAGCCCCGGTGAAGGCTCCCCGCTCGTGCCCGAACAATTCGCTGTCCACCAGACTTGGCGCGATGGCGCCGCAGTTTACCTTGATGAGCGGCCGTGACTTTCGCGGACTCAACTGATGAATGGCCCGGGCGATGAGCTCCTTGCCTGTTCCCGTCTCACCCAGCAGCAACACGGCGGAGTCGGTGCCCGCCACCTGCCGGATATCCTGCAGCAGGCTGCGCAACGCGCGGCTCACGCCGACGATCTCCGAGAACCCGGCCTCGCTCCGCAGCTCTTCCTGCAGATAGGCGTTCTCAACGATCAGCCGATCCCGGAGCTTCTTGTTCTCCTCGAAAATCTGGGCGCTCTTGATCGAAATCGCTGCCTGCTGCGCGAGGATCCCGATGTGCGCGAACTCCTCTTCGTCGATGTCGCGCCGAGCGAGATTGCCCAGTACGCCGACGAACTCGTCGCCGTGCACGATCAGCGGGTAGGCCACGGCCGAGCGAAACCCCTGATCCAGCGCCCATTGGAGCTCGACCTCGGGCTCTCCACCGTCACCGCCCAGCTCGGGAACGGAATTGCGATCCGCTCGGTAGCGTTGGACCACCTGATCCATGTTTCGAAGGTGGATCGGCTTGCGGCTCACCATCACTCGTCCCGGCAACCCATAGCCCGGCGGAATCCTGTGGTGACGGCGCTCGGCCTCCTCGCCCTGGAATCCCGCTTGAGCGCAAACGTGAATTCCCGGTTGACCGCCGCTCGACCCGATTGGGCTGGACGTCTGGCACACCGGGCAGAGGTCGTCCGTGGTGTACAGCCAGACGACGGACACCGCCATGTCTGCCTGCTCCACCAAGTCCTTGGTGATCGAGTTGAGAACCAAGCGGATGTCGCGCGGATCCTTGAGCGCGGTCATCCGTTCCATGACTCTCCGCAAGACCGCGAAGTGGGTCGACGGCACGGATTCCTCGTTGGCCAAGGGCTCTAGGGTCGCCCATGACGTTACGGCATTTCGTAACTCTACGAAATGCCATAACGACCGCGCGTGCCACCGCGTGGCGGCACCCTCCGAATCAGCCGGTGACCTGCCTGTGTGACAAGGACTTACGTGCGCGCCGGGGGGCTCGGCCGAACTGGTCCTCTGATTGCGTTTAGTGCACCGCGGTACTGAACACCCCGCAGTGCAACCCAGGGCAAGAAGAGGAGGCAGGGCGTGCGAGTGGAATCCGCGAACGATGGACAAGAGGGGGGGGTTCTCGCTTCGGCGATCACCCTGTTTGCCTCGCTCGGCGTCGACGGCGTCGAGCTCGCCGAGATTGCGCGAGCGGCCGACGTAAGCGTGCAGTCGCTCGAACGGGAATTCGGCAGCAAGGAGGAACTGTTTCGGAGCGCCGTCGGCGAGGCCGCTCGCGGTCACGTCGCGCGCGCGTGCAGCGAGCTGCCGCCGGGTTCGCCCGTGGAGCAGTTGCGGAATTTTTGTGGGCGGAGCTGGGCGGTGCTGAACATGCCGACCCACGCGGCACTGGAACGGTTGTGGGTGACCGGGGTCCCGAGCTACGCGGAGATGGCCCGCTTCTACGCCGAGGACGTGTACGGCACCCTTCACGGCAAGCTGGTCGAGATCATCCAGCGCGGGATCGCTGAAGGGCAATTCCGCCCGGTCGCGCCGCGCGCGGCCGCACGGGTGATCCTGGCATCGTTGGTCAAACAGGCGTCTTGGTGCACGCGTGTCGAAGCGTTCCGGCCCACGGTGGCGGACGAGTGCAACCGCGTCGTCGCCGACACCCTTTCGCTCCTGCTCGGGGGATTGCAGCCCCCGGGGCAGGATGCCGCGGCGTGACGCCATGACTCCCACGAGGCTCGTCTCGCGTCTGGCCCTCGCCGTGGGGTTGATTGCTTGCGCGGCGGCGCCGGGTAGAGCGCAAGAGTCCGTGCCCGGCTCGTCCGACTCGTTGCGACTCGGCACGCTGCATCACCAGGCCCTGGAGGGCGATCCGCGTCAGCGAGAGTTCGACCTGCTCGCGAAGCAGACCCGACTGCGGCTGCGCAACCTGTCGGCCGAGTGGTTGACCACGTTCGACGCGGAATCGCAGGCCCAGTATCAGTCCGAAGTGTTTTCCGCGCCGGCGGCAGCCAAGGGCCTCGCGTTTCCGACTCCCAAGAAGGACACGTACGACAGCCGGCTGTCGATGGAGCAATCGCTGCTGGATCTCTCCCTCGGAGCGCGTAAGAAGGTGGAGCGCGCGCAGCTGTCCCAGTCGCAGGCGCAAGTCCGCACGGCACTGAATGGCCTGCGGCAGGAGGTCAACGACGCGTTCTTCAGCGCGGCGCTCCTCGTCGAGCGCAGTCGCATCCTCGCCGTCACCGTCGCCGATCTCGAGAAGCAGATGGACGAAGCGCGGGTGCGCGTCCGCGAGGGCGCGGCTCTGCCCAGCGACACCGCGGCGATCCGAGCGACGCTGCTCGAGCGGCGTCAGGACGAGGCCGAGGTCGAGGCGGACCGTCGGGCCGCCCTCACGAGGTTGGGCGATCTGATCAAGCGGCCCGTGTCCGATTCCGATCGGCTGGCCCTGCCGGACCTGGCCGAGGCGGCCACTCAAGCGCGGCGGGAGCTCGAACGCATCCGAGTTCGCCCGGAATACGATCAGTTCGCGCGGACCCGGGACGTCCTCGCTCGCCAGCAACAGGCGGTCTCGGCGGATCGCATGCCTCGACTGTCCGCGTTCGGCAACGTCGGGTACGGCCGCCCGGGCCTCAATCCCATCAGCGACAGCTTCGACCATTACTTCATCGGTGGAGTGAAAGTGAACTGGTCGCCGTGGAACTGGGGCAGCACCGGTCGCGAGCGCGAAGCGATTGCGCTGCAGCGGCAGATCGTGGCCTCGGAGGAGGAGGCGTTCACCCGGCGCCTGACCCGCGACATTCAGAGCGACTTGGCGGACATCGACCGCCTGGACACCGCGCTGTCTCTCGACGACCAGATCGTTTCGCTTCGCGAACGGGTCGAGGTCGAGACCCAGGCCCGGCTCAAAGAAGGTGTCGTGACCGCTTCGGAGTACGTGGACCGGAGCACGGACGTTCTCGAAGCACGCCTCGCGCGTGCCCGTCACAGAGTCGAGCAGGTGCAGGCTCGCGCCCGCTTCCTCACGACTCTTGGATTGGAGATCCAGTGATGCATTCCGCTCAACGATTCCACCCAGGAACCCTGCTGATCCTCGGGCTGGCCCTGCCGATGGGCGGCTGCGGGCGCGGCAACCAGCCCGATGCGTACGGCAATTTCGAGACGACGGAAGTGATCGTCTCCGCCGAGACGTCCGGCCAGCTCATTTGGTTCACTCCCGATGAAGGCCAGCGTCTGACGAACGGCACCATGGTCGGGCTGGTCGATACGGTTCTGCTCGCGCTGCAGCGCGACCAGCTGGTCGCCCAGCGCGGGTCGAGCAGCGCGCGCGCCACCGAGGCGACCAACAACATCTCGGTGCTCCAGGCGCAACACGAGATCGCCGAGCGTATGTATCGCCGGACGCAGCGCCTGCACGACGAGAAGGCGGCGACGACGCAGCAGCTCGATCAGGCCGAGCGCGACTTTCGCGTGCTCGGAGATCAGATCCAGGCCGCACAAGCTCAGCGCGAGGCTGCGCGCCACGACATCACGTCCAGCTCCGCGCAAATCGCGCAGATCGAGGACCGGATCCGCCGCAGTCGGATCACCAACCCCCGGAGCGGCGCGGTGCTGACCACCTACGTCGAGCGCGGCGAGTTCGTTCAGCAGGGGCAGCCGCTCTACAAGCTGGGGATCGTCGACTCGATGGAGCTGCGCGCATACGTGACCGAGCCTCAGCTTGCGATGATCCGGATCGGGCAAGGAGCTAAGGTCACGGTCGACGCGGGCCGTCGCAAGCGGCGCATGGTTCCCGGCAGGGTGACGTGGATCTCGTCGGAAGCGGAATTCACGCCGACGCCGGTGCAGACGCGCGACGAGCGGGCAGACCTGGTCTACGCCCTCAAGATCATGGTCGAGAACCACGACGGCTTGCTCAAGATTGGCATGCCCGCGGACGTGCGGTTCGACTCCATCGCCGAGCGCGTGAAATGACCGACGCCGTCCAAGTGGAGGGACTGACCAAGCGTTTCGGCGAGACGGTGGCCGTTCGCGAGGTCTCTCTGAGGGTCCAAACGGGCGAGCTGTTCGGCTTCATCGGCGCCGACGGCGCGGGCAAGACCACCCTCTTCCGCATCCTCGCGACCCTGCTGCTGCCGGACTCCGGAAGCGCGCGCGTGCTGGGGAAGGACGTGGTCAAGGATCTCTGGGCGTTGAGGCCGCTCCTGGGATACATGCCGGGGAGGTTTTCGCTCTACCCGGACCTGAGCGTCGAGGAGAACCTGCGCTTCTTCGCGTCGGTCTTCGGCACCAGCATCGAGCGGGAGTACGCGCAGATCGAGCCGATCTACGTCCAGCTCGAAGCGTTCAAGGCGCGGCGCGCGGGAGCGTTGTCGGGCGGGATGAAGCAGAAGCTCGCGTTGTGCTGTGCGCTGGTGCATCGGCCGAACATCCTGTTCCTGGACGAGCCGACGACTGGGGTCGACGCCGTGTCACGGCGCGAATTCTGGGAGCTGCTCGCGCGCTTCAAGCAGTCCGGGCTCACGATCATCGTCTCGACCCCTTACATGGACGAGGCGACCCGGTGCGACCGGATCGCGCTGATGCAGCAGGGCAGGATCCTGGCGGTCGATACACCCGAGGCGATCACGCGATCGTTCGACCGCACGTTGTTCGCCGTCCGCTGCGACCGGCGCTACGAGTCGCTGCTCGCGCTCCGCGAATACCCGCACACGCACACCGTCTACCCCTTCGGGGAGGTGCTGCACTACACGGACCGGCGCACCGACCTGCCGGCCGACACGATTCGCCAGGACCTCGGCCGGTTTCTCACGGCGCGAGGACTGACCACGGTCCCGGCCGAGACCATTCCCGCCTCGATCGAGGACTGTTTCATGGCGCACTTGGGTGAAGCGGAGGGGGCGGCCGCGTCATGAACGGCACGAACGGTGACATCGCCATTCATGCGCAGGATCTGACCCGCACGTTCGGCAAGTTCACGGCGGTCGACCACATCAGCCTCGACGTGAAGACCGGCGAGATCTTCGGATTCCTGGGCGCGAACGGCGCCGGGAAGACGACGGCGATGCGCATGTTCATCGGCCTGTTGCTGCCGAGCAGCGGACAGGCGCGGGTGGCGGGCCACGACGTCTACACCGAGAGCGAAGCGATCAAGCGCTCGATCGGCTACATGAGCCAGAAATTCTCGCTCTACGAGGACCTCACGGTCCGCGAAAATATCGGACTGTACGGGGGGGTCTACGGCCTTCCCGAGAAGGACGTCCGCGCCCGGAGTGAGGAGATCCTGGCCCACCTCGGCCTGCAGCGGTCCGCCGACCAACAGGTCCGTTCCCTGCCGCTCGGGTGGCGGCAGAAGCTCTCGTTTTCCGTGGCGCTGCTGCATCGGCCGCAAATCGTGTTCCTCGACGAGCCGACCGGAGGTGTCGACCCGATCACGCGCCGCCAGTTCTGGGAGCTGATCTATCAGGCGGCCGCGAGCGGAACCACCGTGCTCGTCACGACGCACTACATGGACGAAGCGGAGTATTGCGACCGGGTCTCGATCATGGTGGCGGGGCGGATCGGCGCCATGGGCACGCCCGCGGAGCTCAAGCGGCAGTTCGGCGCCGACACGATGGACGAAGTGTTCGTCCGTCTCGCACGACCGACGTAGGGGGCCTCATGAACGCGCTGAAGGGTCTGCTGGCGAAGGAGATGTTCCACATCCTGCGCGATCGCCGCACGCTCGCGGTGGTGGTGCTGATGCCGGTCGTCCAGGTGATCCTGTTCGGGTTTGCGATCCGCACCGACGTCAAGGACATCCGCCTCGTCGTCGTGGATCCGTCGCCGGATCACGTGACTCTGGCGATCCGGCACCGGCTGGAGGCCAGCGACGCCTTCCGTACCGTGGCGGTCCTGCCCACGACCGACCGGCTGAACACCCTGTTCCAGCGCGGGACCGCGCAGGAAGCGGTCGTGTTCGAGCCCTCGTTCGCGACGCGGCTGGCGCGTGGGCTTCCCGCGCGAGTCCAGATCATCGCCGATGCGACCGAGCCCAACACCGGCAGCACCCGGCAGAACTACGCGTTGTCAGTGATCCGCAATTACGAACGGGAGCTGGGCGGGCCGGCCCCCGGCGTGAACATCGTTCCCCGTTTGCGCATGCGGTTCGACCCCACGGCCGAGAGCTCGCATCTCTTCGTGCCCGGCCTGATGGCGTTCGTGCTGACGATCATCTCGGCGCTCATGACGGCGATCTCGCTGACGCGGGAGAAGGAGACCGGCACCATGGAGGCGCTGCTCGTCTCGCCGCTCCGCCCGGCGCAGATCATCGTCGGCAAGGTGCTGCCCTATCTCGCGATCGGATTCGTGACCGTGCTGCTCGTGATCGCTGAGGCGCGGCTCGTCTTCGACGTACCGTTGCGGGGCAGTCTGTTGCTGCTGCTGGCGGAGGGGATGCTGTTCATCCTCGTGTCGTTGTCGCTCGGCATGCTGATCTCGTCCCGCACGTCCTCGCAGCGGGTCGCGATGATGGGCGCCATGATCGGCACGATGCTGCCCACCATGCTGCTCTCGGGGTTCATCTTCCCGATCGAAAGCATGCCGGACATCCTGCAATGGGTCTCCAACATCATCCCGGCCAAGTGGTTCGTGATGATCGCCCGCAGCATCATGCTGAAGGGCATCGGACTCGACTACCTCTGGCCGCAGACGCTCGTCCTGTGCGTCATGGCATTCGTGCTCCTGGCGCTCAGCACTCGCTCCTTCCACATCAGACTGGAATGACCATGCGCGAAATCCTTGCACTGGCCAAAGCGGAAGTGCTTCACGTCATCCGCGACCACGCGACCCTGGCCCAGGTCATCATGGTGCCGGTGGTCCAGCTCTTGGTGCTGTCCAATGCGGCCACCTTCACGATCCGCGAGACGCCGGCGTATGTCGTCGACCTCGACCATACGAGCACGTCGCGCGGGCTCGTGGAGCGCTTCACCGGCTCGGGACGCTTCCGCATCGCCGGCGCATCGGGCTCGGCCGACCTCGGCAACGACGCCATGCTGCGGAACGAAGCGACGGTGGTCGTGATCATCCCCGCGGGTTTCGAGAAGTCGCTGGTCCGGAACGGCACCGCCGACGTCCTGCTGTCGGTGAATGCCGAGAAGGGATCGGCGGCGGGAATCGTTCAATCCTACGCCGCGGACATCATGGCGGATTATTCCCGTGAGCTCGGCGCCACCTTGCGCCCGCAGCGGGCCACCGTGGTGGCATCCGATCGCGCGGGGCCGCTCAATGGCGTGTCGCGGATCGAAGGACGCGTCCGGAGCTGGTACAACCCGACGCTGAACTACAAGCACTACATGGTGCCGGGGATCCTGGTGGCGCTCGTCACGCTGATCAGTACCCTGCTGTCGGCGCAGAACATCGCGCGCGAGAAGGAAATCGGCACGCTCGAGCAGCTCAACGTCACCCCGATCACCAAGGGTCAGTTCATCACCGCAAAGTTGTTGCCGTTCTGGGTCCTCGCGATGGCGGATCTCGCGATCGGCCTGTTCATCGGCTGGTCGGTGTTTGGCGTGCCCATGCGCGGGAGCCTGCTGCTGCTGTTCGGCGCCACCGGCGTCTATCTGGTCGTGACCCTCGGAATCGGCCTGCTGATCTCGAGCCGCGTGGAGACCCAGCAACAGGCGATGTTCGTGACGTTCTTCATCATGATGATCTATTTGTTGATGAGCGGCCTGTTCACGCCGGTGGACAGCATGCCGCACTGGGTGCAGATCGCGGCCGAGTTCAACCCGGTGCGACATTTCGTGAGCATCTCGCGGGCGATCCTGATCAAGGGCGCCGGGTTGGCGGAGATCGCCCGACCGCTGCTGATCCTGGTCACGTTTGCGATCGGGATCTTCTGGTTGGCGGTGGGGCAGTACAGCAAACGGACTGCGTAGCATAGCGGCCGCGGCCGATAACCTGCCGAGACGCGAGGCTCTTGTGGTGATCGCTTGGCCCTGCCACGTGAGGATCCGATGGGGTTCATGCTGCCGTACGCGTTCGATACCAGCCGCGTGGTTCGTCTGATTCTTCGAGGCGTGGTCGGCTTCGAGCTGCTGGTGATCGTGCCCGGCATCGCGTTCTCGATCGCGGCGTCGCGCGGAATCGTCGCGGTTCTCTTGTTGATCACGTGTGGCGCCTTCCTGCTCGCATTCGGATGGATCGTGGGCCGGTTTCTCGACGCCTCGACCGGGACCATCTCGGCCGAATCGATCGTCGTGGAGCCCATGAAGTTCTGTGGGATCCAGCTCCCGGGCCCGTCGGGAACGATCCCGATCGCGCGATTCAAAGCCGTGCGCGTGGTCCGGGTGGCCGCGAGGACCGATACCACGAGTTCCACGGGGCCGAGCACGCGCGTCTACCTCGTCGGACAGAACGGAGCGGCCGACCTGCTGATTGCCCGCGCCGGGGTCGACGAAGGGTCGGCCCTGGGACGCGACCTCAGCGCCGCACTCCATCTGCCACGCGAGGATTCATCCGCTCCCTACTGAGCGCTGGCGCCTGACAGCTGCGGCCACGGCGGATCGGGTCTTGCCGTTCGCCGGAGCGCTCGCGGTGCCACACCCGCAGGTGATTACGTCGGGGCGTTCGGCACCTGCATTTCCGTTCCGGGCGCCACAGGCTCGGCTTCGGTGATCGCGCGCACGGCAAACACGTAACAGCCAAGCGTTATGGCGCACCATACCAGTCCCCAGAAAGGCGGGCTCACGTTCGCCAGGAAGAGCACCACCTCGATCAAGAGCGCGGGCGTGAGCGCCACGGCCGCGACGCGCATTCGTGCGCTGAAGTCGAGCTGCAGGTTCGAAGCACGGGCGATGAGGAAGATGACGACCGAGCCGATCAGTTGCTGAATCAGTCGAAAGGCATACAGGCCAACGAGGATGAACGGCACAATCGCCACCGCAAGCAGCGTGGTCAGCATGCGCAGCCAGCGTTTGGCGCGCGCGCGATCCAGCGTGAAGCTCTCGATGCGTGATAGGTCGAAGACGCGCGTCTCGGCCGCGCTCTTGCGCACGTACAACCGATTTCGAGTGAGGAGCGCCTCGGCTTTGGACCCCTCCAGTGAGACCGGGCTGCTCGACGTATCGATGATCGCGATCGCGGTGCCGCGTCGATCCGTGATCGTGATTGGAGTCGCTCGGTCAACTTGAACGACGCCATGCTGGATCCGGATTGTGGGGAGCTGGTCGACCATCCTCACGCCATCATCGCGCGCCCATTGGGTGATCGCGAGCTGCATGCGGAAGAGGATCGACAGCGTGATCAGCGTGACGAGGAGCAACAGATAGATCAGCCCTACACCCTTCCAGTTCCGCCCCACGTCGCGGTAGAGATCACGCGAGAAGAATGAGAGTGGCAGGGCTTGGAAGAGGGAATAGCGGCGCATGCCGGCACGATAGATCGTTGGTCCGCGGGTGGCAACGGGTCTAGAATACACGCACCCGTCGCGGGGCCCATTCTTGGTTTGGCCCTCCCGCTGGGCAATTCCGAGAACGGGGGAATGGCCGCTATGCCGTCGAGTGCGAGGAAGCAAGCCACTACGCTGTCCGGCTATGGCATCGTCGGCCTCGTTCTCTCCGCGCTTGCGTTCGGCTGCGGCGCCGACATAACCGTCCCGATCCATTTTGAGCCGTTCGAGATCAAGTCGAGCGACTCTGCCCCCGCATGGTCCCCGGACGGATCGCGCATCGGGTACCTGCATTACCAGCCGCCTTTGGCCATGAGCATCAGGCTCGTGGACACCGCCGGCGTCGCGACCCACCAGGTTCTGACGGGCACCTGGGGATATCTCGACTGGTCACCCGATGGGACGCATCTCGCGATCTCCAAGGGCTCTGGCATCTACTCGGTCAAGCCGACCGGCGACAGCCTGCAGATGATCACGACCGTGGGGTTTGCACCTCGCTGGTCGCCCGCCAGCAACGAACTTGCTTTTCAGACCTACGACACGACTGGCACCGGAACCATCTGGATCGTGTCGCGGGACGGCACGGGGCTGCGGTCGCTGGCGCCGACGGGAACCGAGAGCTGGAGCGATCCCGATTGGTCTCCGGACGGTACGCGCTTGGTCCACGTCCGAAGGCCTTCGACCTCCGGTCAGTCGGATATTTTCGTGATGGACACGACCGGCAATGCCGGGCAGCGACTCGCGACGGACACCAACGAAGACCACGGACCCGCATGGTCACCGGACGGGCAGTGGATCGCATGGAGCTCTGGGACGTTCTCATCCGCAGGCGAGCTCTGGCTCATGAAGTCCGACGGCACGGGAGCCCACGCGCTGACCTACGGCGGCGAGCCGTCTTGGTCACCTGACTCGCGTCGGATCGTGTTCACTCTACTCACGTTCAACGTGATCCGGCTGTTCACGATCGACATCGCGACGCTGCGGGTCCGTCAGATTACGCGGTAGGCAGTTGAAGCGGTGGTATTACTCGCACTCACCGATATCCGAGGAGGCCGCAATGTTCCATCGTAGAGTGTCTTGGTTCTCGCTGCTCGCATGGGTTCTCGCGGCGACCGTGGTACACCCCGTGGCGGCCCAGGCGGGGGTCAACGTGAGCTTCTATGGCATCCACATGGACCCTGCGAGCCAGGATGCCAAGGATTTCAGCCGCGCGTCCTACGGTGGCGGCGTGCACGCCAACTTCCCAGTCCCCGGACTCGGCGACGTCTTCGCCGGCGCGGTCGGCATCGAGTTAGTCAACATGCTGTCCGAGACGCACGAATTCCGGGACTCCCAGACCGGGCTGCGCGTCGAGCAGCAGACGAACCAGAATTACTTCCGTCTGTACCTCGGCCCTGAAGTCGGGCCAAACGGGAACGGGTTCTTCAGGCCGCACGTTGGCGTCCATGTAGCACTCGTCAACTATGGCATCAGTACTGACGTTGTGGTCCCAGACGACACCAACCGCGAGAACGAGATTCGGCAGAACCTGCACTCGGAGAACCGCACGGTGTTCGGTTACGACCTCAACGCAGGTACGGATTTCAATTTTGGAAACTGGTTCCTCGAAGGCGGCTCACGCTTCGCAAAGAGCTTCAATGTGCCGCAGCAGCTTGGTGGTGGCGCCGTGTCGATCCACCCCGGCTACCTTCAGATCTACGTGGGGCTGGGAGTGAACCTGCACTACTGAGAGAACCGAGTTCGCGAACGGGAGGAATGCCATGCCGGTCAAGATCGCCGACCGCTCTAGGCTCATTTCGTTGCTCAACCAGGCGCTCGGATGGGAACTGCGTGCACAGGCGCTCTACGCGCACTACGCGGCCTACGTCAATGGCCTCGACATGCTGACGCTGGCGGATCACTTCGAGGCCGAGGCCACCGAATCGTTCGGCCACGCCAAGAAGGTGCGCGAGATCATCGCTACCCTCGAGGGCGAGGCGGTGACCACGCGGGATGCGGCCCCGATCGTCCACACGAAGGAAGTGAAGGCGATGTTGCAGGAGGCGCTCAAGACCGAGTCCAAGGCAATGGCGACGTATCAGAAGATCGTGCCGATGGTGAAGGCACACCCGGTCTTCTACCACACGCTCTATCACATCCTGAAGGACGAGATGAGCTCGGTGATCGAGATGGAGGCACTGCTGGGGCGCTGATGCGGCGGCCTTCGATCACCCTTGCCAGGCAATCGTGAGCAGCACCGTACTTTCCTCCACCGCCTCGAGGTCGTGTGGAACGTCCTTCTCGAGCGCCAGTAAGTGCCCGGCGTGGAGGTCAATGGTCTCCTCAGCCAGGTGAAGCCGCACGTGTCCGCTTAGCGCGTGAACCGAGATCCTGGCACCAGCGTGATGCTCCTCCACCCTGGTCGCCGGCTTCATGATGATGAGGACGATCCGCAAGTCGGAGTACTTTACGAGCGTCACGCCGTTACTGCCGTGTTGCCTCCACGGGCTCTCGTCGCGGAGGCGATCGGCTTCCCTTCCAAGATCAAACGTGAGGACGGACGCAGACCGCGTGCGCGGCGCCCTCGCCAATGCGGGCATTCTTCCAGCCGGCGGACCGGGATCGATCGGTTGCTGAGTCATGGTCTTCCTCCTCGCCGCGGGTACTGGCACGGACGCCAGTCTAATCCACCCGCTGGTGAGGTTGATCCGGTTTTCGTGGGCACGTGAATTCGCGCGGCGGGCGGGCGCTGGAGGCGGGCCCGAGCTTGTGGCCTCATTGCAGCGCTGCTCACACTAAACATGACGTTTCCGGCTGCTCGAGCTGCCGATATCTTCGGTCCAGGGATCACTCCCGACGAACCGAAGATCGAGGCCATCCGCGATGATCCACATCGACCCCGCTGCCTTGCGCAAGCATCCGATCATTGGCGTCCTTCTCGGCGGCGCGACCGCGGTCTTCATCGGCTTTCTCTTGCTGTGCGGAATGAACGAAGCGCGCGCGCTGCTTCGCCAGAAGGCGCCCGATCAACTCACTCTCCACGAGATCGTGAACCTACGCAGCATTCGATGGGTCACGCTCTCCGACGGCCGATGGCATTGCGAGCGCACGAACACGATCGAGCGGCCATTCGGGCTCGAACGCTGGTTGTGGGGACCGATCGAGAACACCGAGGTTGCAATCACGGGGGCGGTGGAAGGCGAGATCCTCGTCGCCAGTTTCGATGGAAAGGTGGCGTGCGCCGAGCGGGCCGGCTCGCCATTGACCGGGGTGGTGGGGAGCAACGAGATCTTCACCAGCCGAGGCGCGCTGCGGCGGTGGAGTCGGGGCGGCGAGCGGGTGGCCGTCCTGAATGTCGGCGCGAGCCCCCGGTATGCGTTGATCATGCTCCTTGGGTTGGCGGCGATCGTCGCTTGCGGAATCGTCTTCGCGGGGTACTACCTCGTGCTCATGCTGCCGCCCGGCGGGCGGCACTCGGCTCCTGTGCACTCAAGGGATCCGATCCAGCCGAGCTGAGTCGTCGATGCCGGCCCACGCCCTCCTCGGCAGGGCGAGACTGCGGGATGATTAGCGGTCGTCAGATTCCCATGTCTCCAAGGGCCTTACTCACCTGCGTCATCGTCGCCGTGAGGTCTGGATGCGAGACCTCGAAACGGGTGACCGCCGTCTGGAGCCGGTTGACGATGGACTGATGCTCCGCGCTGGACATGGCTCCGGGCTGCGCGAGCAGGGCCTCGATGTCGCGCAACAACTGCTTGAGCAACGCGCGGTCCTTCTCGGTGATCACGGTCGCGCTGTTGAGCGCGCTATGAAGCGCTTTGAGGTGGTTTCTGATCGTTTCGTCAATCATCAAGTCCTCCCGGGTCCATATCCGCTCGTGTCCCGATACCAGGCCACTGCGCTGCAGCTGGCCGGCCATTAGGTTGAATGCCCCGGCCGTCCCCCGACGGTCGCCAGGGCGCTGACTCGAGAAGAATGGCGTTGACCCGCCTTGTTGCAAAGGGGAATTCGCACTGTTCGCCAAATCTGGCGAGTTCTTGCGGAGCACCCTGCCCAACCAGCATTTCGCCGCTCCGAACATGAGGGCTCGCGGAATTCGGCGAAGAGGTTTGGCGGTCCGGTCCGCCTCGACTCGTTCGCGCAAGGGCGCAGCGGAATTCGCGGGGGCAATTGGCCCCAAAAAAATCCTGGCACCGTGATTCTTCGTTCCCTATCCTGCTGACCACTTGCCCCCTCGGCACGCCGTCCTCTCCTAGGGTGACGGCCTGCCGGTTCCCCCAGTCCGGTGCACTTTTCGAAGGAGGAGCGCACATGCGGAGACTCGCCCTGTGTTCAGCAGTGTTGGTCCTCATCGGCGTGACGCCCGTGCTCGCGGCAGAGATGCCAGAGGCGACAGCACAACAGGGGCTCCAGCGCGAAGATGGCGTGTGGCACGTCCGCGGCGACAATGGCGAGATCGTGCACGTCTTCGCGGACATCAACTCGGCTGAGAACTCCGAGCATCGCTTTGGGAGCATGCAGGGCCCGCAGGGTCTGCAGAACCTGTCGCAACCGTTTGCAAGCCAGGTCAACGCCTACCACGTTTACAACGCGAGCTACGGTGCGGTCCCCGGTCTGCTGAGCGACCACGGCGGTTCGGTCGTCTCCAACGCGAAAGTCCTCTCCATCTTCTACAATGGAGCGACGGCGGCCGTGCTGCAGAGCGGCATCAGCGCATTCGTGAACAACTTCAGCAACTCCGACCCGGGAATGAAGGTCATCACGCAGTACAGCAAGTCGGGCAACGCGATTTCGGCATCGCTCGTCCAGTCGCCGGCCTTCGTGGATAACAAGCCGGCTCCCCGCCGGATCTCCGACTCTGGCATTCACTCCTACCTCACAGGCCTGTTCAACGCCGGTAGCATCCCCGTGTCGACCAACACCATTTATGGCGTCTACCTGCCGCAGGGAACGACGTCGACGCTCGGCAATGCCCGTTCGTGCACCAGCTACTGCGGTTACCACAGCAGCTACAACTACAATGGCAACACGATCCTCTATGCGGTCTACCCGTACCTCGATTGCAGCGGCTGCACGCTGTCGGGCAAGACGGTGGTCGACATGGAGACGATCGTGACCTCGCACGAGGTCCGCGAGGCCATCACCGATCCGGTCAACGCTTGGTGGGAGTCGTCGTCGGGATACGAGGCCGACGACAAGTGCGCGTGGCACAATCTCTACCAGCAGCCCGGTGGCGCGTGGGTGCAGCCCGAGTACTCGAACGCGCTGGCCGGCTGGCCGCGCGGCTGCGTCACGCCGTAACCATCTACAGGCTCATGGACCGAGGGCGGCGCTGCTGTGCCGCCCTCGGTTCTCATTAGAGGGGGTCGTATGTTCACGTTCGTCGCGGCGGCCGCAGTGGCGGCTGCGGAGGTGCTCGCCGTCGTCAACGGCAAACCGATCACCCGCGGAGACCTCGAGGCGGCGCTCAAGGATCCCACGCGACATCAGTACCACGAGGCGGTGGCCGATTTGCGCGACGTCGAGCATGCAGCCGCGCGCGACTTCCTGGGTCGTCGGGCGGCGGAGCGGGAGGCGAACGAACGCGGCACGCCGATCGACTCGGTCTATGCGCGCGTGGCCGCGACCGACTTCGACCACTTCGACGCGAACCTGCGCAATCGGATCCAGCAGCAGCGCGAGCGCGTTTATGGCGCCGAACGGGCGTCGCTCGAGGACCTGATCCAGCAGCGGTTGTTCGAGGCCGCCGCCCGCGCCAAGGGCATGAGCCCCGATGAACTGACGCGCGCGCTGCGGAACAAGGTCGCGCCGGTGACGAAGAAGGACCTCGACTTCATCAAGGCGTACGAGGGCAGCAAGCAGCAGGCCACGGCGACGATCCCGCCGGGCGAGCAGCGGCTGGAGGCCGCGATCACCAGCGCGCGCATCGAGCAGCTGCGCATGGCCGTCATCGACTCGGTACGTAGCCGCGCGAAGGTCGAGTCGCGCCTCGCGCCGCCGCGCGTCAACGTCTCCACCGCCAACGCATCGGTCGTCGGTCGGCCGTCGGCTCCGGTGCGCATTGTCGTGTTCACCGACTTCGAGTGCCCGTATTGTTTCGAAGCGGAACAGACCCTGTCACACATTCGCGATAAGTACGGCGACCGCGTCGCCGTCTACTACCTGAACTATCCGCTTCCCAATCACGTCTATGCGCGGCCCGCTGCCGTCGCGGCCATGTGCGCCGCGGCGCAGGGCCGATACGCGGCGTACCACGATTATCTGTTCGCGCATCAGCAGGACCTCGCGCACGCGGACTATGCTGCGTGGGCCGCAACGATGGGACTCGACCGAGCGGCGTTCGAGGCGTGCCGGTCGTCGGGTGACGCGGATCGGCGCGTGGACCAAGACATTCGCGAAGGCATTGCCGCTGGAGTGGCCGCGACGCCGACGTTCCTCGTCAATGGCCGCCTGGTGCAGGATAGCGAGGCGCTGGGTGAGGTCGTCGCGGAGGAGGCGAGTGACTCGAGATAGAATCCCAAAGGCGGTGCGGCGATTTGCGAAAGACCTCATAGGTCGTGCTAATGCAGCCCGCGGAGAGGGCTGGGGCGGTGAACGGGGCGGTCTCGAAAGCTGATGCGTGGAGCGAATTATCAGATTCGCTTGAGCCCTTCGAAGGCATTGCGTGACAACGAAATCTAATGAGCCCCATGAGGATGACGCCTCGTGGGGCTCGTTCATCTCCGCGGGCACACGCGGACAGACGCGGGCGATAAAGGGCGCTGAGGCGGTAGCGAAGTGGCAGCAAGGCCTGAGTGCTGTCCGTGCTGGGGGGCGGGGGGCTGGCCCGGCAGGATTGGGCGTCGCGACCGGCGGCAGTCGCGAGAAGAAGAAGAGTGAATGATAGACTTCCCTTGGTGGCCGCCTCGGGCTGCACGGAGGACCGAGAGATGACGCACCATTCCCCGATCCGCCGGGTTATCGGTCGAGTAGTGCGCGGTACGGAGTTCCCCGTCCGCCCACTCGGTTGGAATCCCGCCGGAAGTATCCGGCGCCACATCTCGCTGATCGCCGGTTTAGTGGTCCCTCTGCTGCTTTCCTCTGCCGGCGTCGGACTCGGGCAGACAGTGGACACCAACTTTTGGGTCACCGATGGACCGGTCCATTCCATCGTCCCTGACGGAAGCACGATCTACATTGGCGGCAGCTTCACGCAGGTGGGCCCCACCACCGGTTGCGCGGTTGCCATTGATGCGAACACCGCTGCCGCCCAGCAGCCGTTCCCGAAGGTAGCTGGCAGCGTCTACTCGGTCGCGCCGGACGGAAGCGGTGGCTGGTACCTGGGCGGGTCGTTCACGGCGGTACGCGGACAGCTGCGCAACAACCTCGCTCACCTGGACGCCACTGGGGCTCTGACTGCCTGGAACCCGAATGCGAACTACGCCGTTAGCGCCTTGGTGGTGAACGGGGGTACGGTGTATGTGGGCGGCTCCTTCACCAGCATCGGTGGGCAGCCACGCTTCTGCATCGCCGCGCTCGATGCGATAACCGGTGCAGCCACTTCATGGAACCCGAACCCGAACAACAGCGTCAACGTCATGGCGATGAGCGGGAGCACTGTATACGCCTGCGGCTCCTTCACCATCATCGGCGGGCAGCTGCGCAACGGCATCGCCGCGCTCGATGCGGCAAGCGGCGCCGCCACCGGCTGGAACCCAAGCCCCACCTACGGCGCCATCTTCGCCCTAGCGGTGAGCGGAGGAACTGTCTACGTCGGCGGGTGGTTCGCCAACATCGGGGCGCAGCCGCGCAGCAACATCGCCGCGCTCGATGGGACAAGTGGCCTCGCCACGGGTTGGAACGCAAACGCGGATAACATCGTCTACGCCCTCGGGATCAGTAGAGGCGTGGTCTACGCGGGCGGCGACTTCGCCAGCATCGGCGGACAGCTGCGTAACCACATCGCTGCACTCGATGCGATGACCGCCGCGGCCACTCCCTGGAACCCGAACGGGGATGACCACGTCGAAGTCCTGGCCGTGAGTGGGGACACGGTGTACGTTGGCGGGCGCTTCACCAGCATCGGCGGGCAGCCGCGGAACAACATCGCTGCACTCGATGCAGCGGCCGGTCTTGCTACCGCTTGGGACCCGAGCGCGAACGGCCTCGTATACGCCCTCGCAGCGGCCGGGGACAAGGTCTACGTTGGCGGGTTGTTCACAAGCGTCGGCGGGAAGAGACGTAGCAACATCGCCGCGCTCGATGTGGCTACCGGTACTGCCACGACGTGGAACCCGAATGCGAACAACACCGTTTATTCCATGGCGGTGACAGGGGGCACGGTGTACGCAGGAGGCGATTTCACCAGCATCGGTGGGCAGTCTCGCTGGCGTATCGCTCCGCTCGACGCGGCAACCGGCGCCGCTACAGGTTTGAACCTGAACGCAAATGGCACGGTCTACGCCCTTGCAGCGAGAGGGGACACGGTCTATGCCGGCGGCTCCTTCACCATCATTGGCGGGCAGCCACGCAACTATATTGCTGCGCTCGATGCAGCAACTGGCGCAGCCAGGGCATGGAACCCGAACGCCACCGGCGGGGTCACGTCTCTAGCGGTTAGTGCAGGCATTGTCTACACCGGTGGCTCCTTCAACTACATCGGCGGTCAGTTTCGCAATTACATCGCGGCGCTCGACGTGGCGAGCGGCGCCGCTACCGCCTGGGACCCGAACGCCAACTACTTCGTTTCTGCTCTGGTCGTGAGCGGGGGCACGGTCTACGCCGGCGGCCTCTTCACCAGTATCGGTGGCCAGCCACGCAACAAGATCGCCGCGCTCGATGAGACAAGCGGCGCCGCCACCGGCTGGAATCCGAACGCGAACAACTCCGTCAGCGCTCTGGCAGTGAGAGGAGGCACCGTCTACGCTGGTGGGGCGTTCACCAGCATCGGTGGGCAGCCACGCAACCAGATCGCCGCGCTCGATGAGACAAGCGGTGCCGCGTCCGCATGGGACCCGAACGCCCAGAACGTTTACGGCCCCACCTCCGTTTACGCGCTCGAGGTGAGCGGGGGCACGGTCTACGCCGGAGGCGACTTCACCAGCATCGTTGGCCAACCCCAGTCTGGCATTGCGGCCATCTTCGCGGATATACCCACCGCAACCTTGCTGGTCGAGTTGGAAGCCAGCACCACTGCCGATTGTATCGAGCTACGTTGGACGTTCGGCGACCCAAACCGTGTTTCAACGGTTGCCGTCGAGCGCGCGCTGGACTCGGTGGGACCTTGGCTCTCCATTGCCCCCGAGTTGCACGACGAATCCGGTGTTACGGTAGCGCTCGATCGTACGGTTGATGGAAACAGGGAATACTTCTACCGGTTGGTGGTCCAGCTCATGGATGGTAGCCAGGCAGTATTCGGTCCCGTGTCAGCAAGCCACCGCGAGCTGCCCTTGGAGAGCGCCTTGACGCTCGTGTCGCCAAATCCGACTTTAGGCGGTATTCAGGTGCAGTACGGGGTTGCGCGTGCAGGGCGCGTGCGGCTCGAGCTGCTCGATGTGTCGGGGCGCGTCGAGGCGACGCTAGCGGATCGGGTCCACGAGGCCGGCCGTTACATGGTCGCCTGGGACGGCGCGGGTCGACGCGGGCGGGCCTCGCCCGGTCTCTATTTCGTTCGTCTCGTGGCGCCGGGCCAGGTAACGATGAGAAAGCTTGCAATCATCCAGTAGCGTCAAGGAACCCCGCTGCTGAGCGCGGATTTCGGTGGCTCGTAAGTAATGCTGGCAAGGCTGGCGCTTAAGGCTGCGTGAAGAAAGACCCTCGGGTTCCGCATCGCCCGCTAACTGCCGCCGACGTGTCGACTCAGGGCGCTCATCCACTGAGTTAGGGTTGGCTCGGTAAACAACGCGCGGTGACCGGCGTCGACGATCTGCAGCTCGGCATCGGGTCCGAATAGCTCTCGCCATGCCTGACAGTTCTCGCGATCCGAGAACACCGCGTAGACGTGCCCCTGGTACGACTTCGCGAAGTAGTTCCGGGTCATTCGATGGGCGCTGAACCAGAAGGCCGGCCAGCGATTCTTGGGGAGAAGCCTGGTCGGAACCAGGTTCGGCCTTCGGCCGTGCAGATGCACGATCTGATAGACGAGCCAATGCCAGAACATAGTGTTGCGAGTGAGCTTGAGCATCCTCGGCCAAATGTATGGCCCTGTTTGCCCCGGGTGCGATGCCAGGTTTCCGACATGGCGACGGAGGCGGGCTCGTAACGACTCGGTGGTGCCTTTCTCGCCGCCAATGGGCCGATGCTGGACGTTTAGCGCCGGGTACGGAGGCATCGGATCTAGGAGAAAAAGCAGTTCGACCTCCTGCCCGTCGCCTCGCAGCTGCTGAGCGATCTCGAGGGCAACGAGTCCGCCGAACGAGTAGCCCGCGATTCGATAAGGACCAGAGGGCTGAATCTCGCGAATGCTGGCGACCTGGACCTTCGCCAGCTCTACCAGCGACTTTGCCTTTACGAACCCGCGACCGTATGCCCAGCTCGAGATGGAATAGAGGGGACACGGGACCCGCCACACATTTCGCCTGGCCAGTATCAGATCCACTTCGGCGAAGAAGAGCGGGAGATCCTGCGAGACCTCGGTGAGCGGGAAGACAAAGCTCGCCTCGTGGCGTTCTTCGTGGGGGGCCCGAGCCAGGTCGATGCGCGCGGCCAGCTGCTCGAGCGTGGGCGCTTCGAATACCGTCTGGACGGGCAGGGACACCTCAAGGGTCGACTCCACTTCGAGGATCATCCGCACGGCCGAGAGGGAGTCGCCTCCGATCGTGAAGAAGTGATCCCGGACGTCGATCGCGGGGACGTTCAGGATCTGCCGCCAGATCTCCACCAGGGACTCCTCGGTGTCGCTCCAAGGACGCGAGTTCGCCGTCGGGGGGGCCGCCGAGGAAGCGGCCAGGGCCTCCGCCCGGATGGCGTTTCGGTCCACCTTGCCGTTGGGTGACATCGGCAGGACGTCACGGAAGACGAAACGGGATGGGATCATCTGTGCAGGGAGCCGTGATTCGAGCCAACGAAGCAACTCCTCGGGAGTGACCGATTTGCCCGGCGCGGTGACCACGACGGCCACGAGCGACCGAATTCCCGGGGAGGCCTCCAGCCAGGTCACCGATGCCTGGCGCACGAAGGGATTCGCGAGGAGGGCGCACTCGACCTCTCCAGGCTCGATGCGAACGCCGCGGATTTTCAACTGATCGTCATTGCGGCCGAAGTAGTACACGACGCCGTCTTCGGAGCACTTGGCCAAGTCTCCGGTCCGGTAGAGCCGCTCTCCGCCGTCGCCGTAGGTGAAGAATCGCTCGTGGGTCAGTGTCGCGCTGTCGCGGTATCCGCGGGCCAGCCCCAGCCCGCCGATGCACAACTCGCCCGACATCCCGGCCGGGAGAATCTCGTCGTTTTCGTTGAGAATGCGGAGGATCGTATTCGCGATTGGCCGCCCGATGGGAGCCGAGACGGCGGGATTCATCTCGCCGAGCCTCGCGTCCCCGGTGAGCAGGTGGGCGGCCGCCCAGACTGTGGCTTCCGTCGGTCCGTACAGATTCCAGGCCTGTTCACCGCATAGAACGAGCCTCTTCGCCAGACCCACGGGGATCGCTTCCGCGGTGCTGATGACCACCCGGACCCTGGGGAATTCGAGGACCTCAGCCAGCAGCACGGACCACATTGAAGGAGTCGCCTGGAGGACGCTGACGCCGAACCGCCGGATGCACTCCAGCAGATACTTCGGATGAAGCCAGGTGCTGCGGTCGCGAAGCAGCAGGCTGCCGCCGGTGATTAGGGGCAGGAATATCTCAGCGACGGAGATGTCGAACGCGATCGTCGAGGCCGAGAGGAAGCGGTCGGAGTTGGTATAGCCGATCAGGTCCCGGACAGAGCACAACAGGTTGACGACGCTGCGATGCTCGACTTCCACGCCCTTTGGTTCCCCGGTGCTGCCGGAGGTGTGGATGATGTAGGCGAGCCGCGAACCACCGGGGGCCACGGGCGGCAGGCCGCCCGGTGATCGCGGACCCTCGATCCGTTCGACCTCCACGAACTCGCGAGCGGCCTCCACACCTCGGGAATCGGCGGGACCGTCGCGAAAGGTTTCGATCAGCGCCTGGTTTCCGAGCACGAGCCGGCAGCAGGAGTTCTTCAGGATGCGCTGATTGCGCGCCGAAGGATCGTCCGGATCCAGCGGCACGTATGAGCCGCCGACCCTGAGGATGGCGAGCAGCCCGGCGACCAGATCGGGTGACCGTTCCATGAGCACGCCTACGGGTTCCTCCACACCGACTCCCCGCTGCCCGAGGAAGTGCGCGATTTCTTCGGCGCGGTCGAGTAGCCGCGCGTAGGTCATCGTGGCCCCGTCGGTCACGATCGCGGTTGCCGTAGGGGTGGCCCGCGCTCGCACCTCGAACAGGGCGAACAGGTTCTCTTCGAGCGGGTATGACCTGGAAGGGTCCTGCACGATCATCGGGAAGACCTTTTGGGGTTCAGTCGAACCGAGAAGACCGCGAGAACTTCGAAAGAAGCCAGGCACAGAATACCTCGCGCGCGAAGTCGCGCTTGAACGTGTTGTCGAACGGCTCGGCACGCTTTCACGTGCCGATGGCCGAACGCAGGGCAAACATGGCGCTCGAAGTGGCGAATCGACATGATGGCGGAAAATCACCAGCAAATTCGGTAGCAGGCGGAGATCGCGACTTGCGGAAGACCTCGTAAGTCGTGTAAAGACAGCCCCGGAGAGGTGCCGGAACGGTTGAATGGAGCGGTCTAGAAAGCTGATGCCTGGAGCGAATGACCAAATTCGCTTGAGCCCTTCGAAGGCATTGCGTGGCAACGAAATCAAATGAGCCCCATGAGGATGACGTCTCGTGAGGCTCTTTCATCTCCGCGGGCCATGCGGGCAGACGCGGACGATAAAGGGCGCTGAGGCGGTAGCGAAGTGGTAGCAGGTGACAGCGCATGCGGAGCGAACCACGTTCACTCGCTCGTGCAGGCGTTGCAACTAGAAAAGGGCCTGACTCCGGCGAGCCCCGGCGACGTCGATGCGTGCGGGCTGATACACTCCAGGCTCCCTGGGAGGCTCGCGATGACGTCCAGTCGGCTCCAATTCCGTGCGTGGGTTCGGATCGGGATGCTGGCCATCGCGCTCTTGGCGTGCGGTTGGCGCCCCTGCTGCGCTGGTCCCTACGAGTTCGACTCGCCCTACCACGATTACGAGGTTGCCGGGTCGGTGGGAGCAATGGCCATCGCCGACGTCAACAGTGACGGCGTGAGCGACCTTGTCTTCACGAACCTGGCTTGGACCAATGCGGCCCCTTCGATCCGCGCCATCTCGGTCGTGCTCGGCCCCATCAGGGCGAATCCGATAACGCAACTCAACACGTTCGTTCTGCCGCCGTTGCTGTTGCCCGAGGCGCTTGCGCTCGCCGACTTCAACGACGACGGAAAGCTCGATGTGGCGACCTTGGGACCCTACAACGGCGGCGTGTTCCTGGGGATCGGAAACGGGCGCTTCCAGGATAGTCCCGCTGCGACATTACCCACGGCGCTGCGTATGGCAGCCGCCGATATCGATCACGACAGCCACGCTGACATCGCCCTGCTGGGCTATGGTGGAATCGTCGTTTTCCACGGCAGGGGCGACGGAACGTTCTCGACGCCCGAGACGCTGAGCGTCGCCCCCAGCGATGGCTTCGATTTCGCGATCGGCGACCTCGATGGCGATGGCTGGCCCGATTTCTTTGTGACGGGGGAAATCGGCCCACGACACTACGGCAGCTCTGTGTGTTTGATGAACAACCATGACGGGACGTTCCGAACCGTGAACCTGGGCCCAGGTATACAGCTCGCGGTGATCGCCGATGTCACGGGCGACGGACTGCCCGACCCCGTGGCGTTCTACGACGGCTACCTAACCGTCTGGCGGAATCTGGGGAACGGGAACTTCGGCGCTCCGTCGACGACCGACTACGGCTTGGGCGACGCCTATGCGTCTGGAATTGTAGCCGCCGATTTGAACGGAGACGGCCATACCGATCTCGTCGCGGCACCTCCACTCCTCGTGTTGCTCGGCAGCGGGACTGGCACCTTCTCACCCGCAACCTACCCGACCGACGGCAGATCGAGTCCCGCCGTCGCGGACTTCGACGGCGACGGCGTCCCCGACGTGGTGGTGGCTGATGCCGACGGCTTCTGCATCGCGCCCGGTCATCCTGACGGGACCTTCGGGGGCGGCGGCCTGTTCTCGCCGCTCTCCAGCGCCACCTCGATCGCCACGGCAGACCTCGACGGAGACGGCCGCCTCGATGCTGCGGTGGTCACGAGGCCCTTTGGGACCGATTCGCTGACGATCCTACGGGGTGATGGCACGGGCGCGTTCGCCGTCCACGAGATCCTGGGTATCGGTGCGGGCAGCCTGACCGGCGATCCGCTGCGGATCGCCGACGTGGATTCGGATGGACGCCCCGACGTCCTGCTCACCAAGGGGTACGACGGATATTTCTACGCCCCGCCGTTCGGCAACGAGCTGCTGGCGTTTCCGAATAATGGCGACTCGTTTGGCGCATTCACCAGTTCGACGACATCGTCGTTCCCGCAAACGCTCGCGGTGGCGGATCTCGATCACGACGGGGTTCTCGATGCTGTGGTGCTTGCGTTCCCACTCTCGGCGACTCCCGTCCTCGATCTCATGAAGGGGCTCGGGAACGGCGGGTTCACGCTCGTGGACAGCATCCCGTACAACTCATTTACCCCGTACGGGTCCACGACGGCCTTCGCCCTCGCCGACGTCAACGAGGATGGCATTCCGGACATCCTGGCGCCCGGGGCCACCAGCAGCGGCTTCATGCTGTTGGTCTACCTTGCAACCAGTCCCTGGCACTACGCGGCGCCCGTGAACCTCAGCGTGACAGGGGGCGTCGTGGGCATCGCCACTGGAGATCTGAACCAGGACGGACACCTCGACCTCGTCCTCACCGAGCTAGTCAGGGGAGTGAACGCCCCGAACTACTGGGTCGTGGGCGTGTACCTGGGGCGCGGCGACGGCTCGTTCACGCAGCCGCTCTCGTACGGGCGCTCGTTGGCCGAAATGGGCGCGATCACGCTCGCCGACATGAACCGCGATGGCATCGAAGACGTCATCGTGAGTCAGGGCTCCTCAGCGCGCGTCCAGCCCGGGATCGGCGACGGAAGCCTCGGCCCACCCCAACTCTACGGGTTCACCGGGACGTTTTCCGTCGCTGACCTCGATCACGATGGCTATCCCGACCTCATCGGCTCGACCGGCAGCGGGATCCTCGCGCTTCGGAGCAGGATTCATGACCACACCACACCCGTTCGAACTCCCGAGTTCAGCACGCAGGCGCTCGCCGGCCGTGTGATCGTGCGCGTGGCGTTCGAGGCCTACGCGCCGATCGGCGGCATCCTCGAGCGCGCACCGGGGATTTCGGGACCCTATGTGGCGATCTCCGACACGTTGCGCGATCTGACGACGGTCACATTCGTCGACTCGACCGTGGTTGCGGGCACGTACTACTACGAGCTGCGGGCCTGGGATGCCGCGGGAATCGCGACCACGTTGGGACCGCTCGCCGTCCTCGTCACGGCCGCGAGTGAGTTCGCGATCGCCTCGATCGCACCGAACCCGGCGCGCGAGGGTGCCGAGATCGCCTTCAGCCTGGGACGATCGGCTCCCGTTCGTCTGGCAGTTTACGACGTCCAGGGTCGGCAGACGGCAGTGCTCGTGAACGGCGTGATGACAGCCGGCCGGCACCGCGTTCTCTGGAACGCCCGCGGACCTGCGGGGCGCGCCTCGCCGGGACTCTATTTCGTCCGCTATCAGACCCCTGCCCAGACGATCCACGCCAGGCTCGTCGTCCTGCCGTGACGCGCGGTGTCGAGCGACAAGACTCTACTTGCCCGACGTCTTGTTACCCCGCTCGACGACAAAGTTGGCGTCGAATCCACCAACCCATTGGCCACGCAGGTCCACGGCCGAGATGCTCGAAATCGGACGTCCTCCCACGATCAGGCACACCTCGTCCCCGGTGGCGGTGCGCTTCGCCTTGTCTTTCAGGGTCATGTTGACGGCCGCGCCGAAGCCGAAGCTGTAGACCGTGTGCTTGCCGGAATCGATCCATACGGCGAAACGATCCGGCCACCCCGGCGCGCTCACGGCGGTCACATCGGCCTTCAAAGTATCTCGTGCGGCGAGTCTGCCCTTATTGCGGACCTCGACGATCACTCGCGCCGCGGCCGCGCCGGCATCGGCATCGAAGTCCGTCTCCTGCTTGGCATAATCGTAGGTGGCCCGCGCCGCTCCCGACATCGCGCTCGCGCCCAACTCGTGCACCGCGCTGGCCTCCACCCACGTTCCGGCCGCGATCTCGCCGGCTTTTGGGGTCAGGCTCGCGCGAACCGCCGAGCTGCTCTCGCCGACTTGAATCTCAAGGATGAAGTTGTCCCCGACGACAACGGGAACCCTGCAGGAATCCGGGTGATCCGGCCCGCAGATCCTGCCGCCGCCAGAGCCGCCGCAGTGCGGACACTGGGCAAGGCTCGCCGACGGGTTCATGCCGGCGAATCCGATCACCATCAGGACCCACCACCTTGCGCCTCTCATCGTTCCCCCCTGCTCGGGGAGGCCGGGCCGCATGGCCGACCCCGCTTCGCTCATTTCTCGCGGCCCCGTTCGTCTGACCCGTCCGAACTTCTCTCTCCCTCCAGCCAGTCGAGCGCTGACCGGCAAGCGGGCACCAGGGACCATCCGCGTCCCTCGTTCGAAGCCTCGGCGAAGCGTTGCGGGCCGAGGCAAACCCGAATCCGATCGATCGATTCAGACAGCAGCTGCTGGTAACGAATCCCCCGCGACGCGCCGGCGCCCGCCAGCAGGCCTTCCGCGGCGCCGAACCATTTCGCCGCGAGCATGTCTTGCCCGGAGCGGTGGGCGAGCTCGGCCGCGCTCTCGAGCGCGTCCGGCGCGGTCAACACCGATCCGAGATCGAGCGCGAGCCGGAGCGACTCCGCGATCACCTCACACGACGATTTCCTGCGTCCCAGGCGGGCGTGGAGAAACCCGAGGGTGGGGAGGATCTGCGCCTTCCAGTGCGAGCTGTTGTGAGCCCTCGCCAGCGCCAGCGCCTCCTCGAGACGCGCGGCGGCCTCTTCGAGGCGTCCCTCGTAGAGAGCCAGCCCTCCGAGGTTGCTGAGGACCGCCATCGTTCCGCGCTCCTCCCCGCGCTGTCTGTAGATCCGGAGGCTCTCCTCGTAGCAGACGCGTGCATTCGCGTATCGGCCTTGGCTCGAGTCCAGCGTGCCCAGACCGACCAGCGCGCGCGCGGGACCGCGCGCCGAATCGGGCCGACGGAAGATCGCCAGACATTCGAGGTATCGCTCCCGTGCCGCCGCGTTCCTTCCGCGGAAGAACTCGATCCCAGCGGCCGCGAAGAGCGCGTCCCCGCGCAGGTCGTCGGGGGCCTGCGCCCCGGCGTGAGCGAGCGCCGAGCCGAGCCAGCGCGCGGCGGTCTCGTAGTGCCCGCGGATGCTCCAGAACCGATAGAGACCCGAGGCGAGTCGCAAGCCCGGCGGTCCCCCGGTCGGGGAGCGCGCAGCCCAGGCGAGAGCGGCGAGACAGTTGTCGTGGTCCTTGTCGAGGCGCGCCAGCCAACGCACGTCGTCGCCGCGCCAGATCCCATCGGCCGCGGTCTCGGCCATCGCGGCGAAGTGCGCGAGATGTCGGTCGCGAACCGCGGCTGATTCCCCCGAGGCCTCGAGATGCTCGAGCGCGTATTCGCGCACGGTCTCGAGAAATCGATAGCGGCTTTCGCGTTCGTCGCCGCGGTCGATCGCGAGCAGCGACAAATCGGCGAGTCGCGCGAGGCCGTCGAGGACAGCCAGCGCGTCACCGCGGCTCGCATGGACGGCGCCCGCGGCCTCGAGCGTCCACCCACCGCGAAACACCGCAAGCGCGTTCAGGAATGCACGCTCGCCCGCGGATAACTGCTCGACGCTCCAGTCGATGGCGGCCCGCAGCGTGCGGTGGCGGGGCTCGACGTCCCGATGGGTGGCCGACAAGAGGCGGAACCGGTCGTCGAGCCGCGCTAGGATCTCGTGGATCGAGAGCATTCCCGCGCGGGTCGCCGCAAGCTCGATCGCGAGCGGCAAGCCGTCGAGGCGGCGGCAGACCTCCGCCACGGCCGCCGCGTTGCTCTCGCCCAGCGCGAAAGCCGGATTGGCGGCGATCGCGCGCTCGACGAAGAGTCGAACCGCCTCCGCGCGCGCGATCGTCTCGGGATCCGCGGCGCCCTGTGAGGCGAGCGCGAGCGGGGGCAGCACGTACACGTGCTCACCCGCGACCTTGAGTGACTCGCGGCTCGTGGCGATCAGCGACAGCTCCGCACAGCTCACTACCAGCGTGCGCGCCATCTCGGCGGCGGCGGCGGCGACGTGCTCGCAATTGTCGAGCACGATGATGGCGCGAGCGGGGGCCAGGCGCCCGACGATCCGCGGGATCAGATCGGACGCCGGCTCCTCGCGAACGCCGACCGCCGCGGCGACCGCGTTCGGAACGCGAGCCGGGTCGTCGATCGGCGCCAGATCCACGAACCAGACGCCGCCCGGAAACACATGCCGGCGGCGTTCGGCCAGCCGGAGCGCGAGCCGGGTCTTGCCCGTGCCGCCCACACCGGTCACGGTCACGAACCGCGCGCGGTCGAGCAAGGTTGCGCATTCCCAGAGCTCGCGCTCCCGGCCGATGAATCGCGTCGCGTGCTCGGGGATCGAGACTTCGCGACCACGTCGCGTCCCGAAAGGCACGGCGCCCGCCGGCATCTCGTTGGGCGGCGCCGGGGCGAACGACGGAGCGGCCAAGCGCTCCGCCACGTCGCGCCCGGCTAGCGCCGCGGCGAAGGCGCCCGCGGTCTCGAATCGGTCGGAGGGCGCCTTGGCGAGCGCGCGCTGGATCGCGAGCGTCGCGGCGGTCGGAGCGCGGGGCATCGCGACGGAGAGCGGCTCGGGCTCGGCGAAGCCGTGGAGGGCGCGTAGGATCTCGGCGGGCGCGTTCTTGAACGGCGGCCGGCCGGCGAACATCTCGTACGCCACGCATGCGAGGCTGTATTGGTCGCTCCTCGCGTCGAGGGCGCTCACGCCCATTGCCTGCTCCGGACTCATGTAGAGCGGCGTGCCTGGAATCGCGTCGCTCGGGGTGATGCGCTCGACTTCTTCGGGCTGGATCGCACGCGCGAGGCCGAAGTCCGCCACCATCGCGCACCCGTTTGAGAACAGGATGTTCTGCGGCTTAATGTCCCGATGGAGCACGCCCTCGCCGTGCGCGTAGTCGAGCGCTGCGGCGACGTCACCGACGATCTGGAGCACCTCGTCGGGCGGGAGCGGCCCCTTGCGCGCGATGCGCTCCGCCAGCGTGCCGCCGTCGACGTGAGGCATGATGTAGTAGCGCAGATCGGCGGCCGCGCCCGAATCGAGGAACGGAACGATGTGCGGATGCTGGAGGCGTGCGAGCGTCTCGATCTCGCGCACGAACCGCCCGCCGCTCACGATGTCGGCGTAGCGAGGATCGAAGACCTTGATGGCGACGGTTTCGCTGCGCTCGAGATCCTGCGCGCGATAGACGGTCCCCATGCCGCCGCGGCCGATGCGCTCGCAGATTCGATAGCGCGGCGCAAGCGCGCGGACCAAAGCTTCCGCGGGCTCGTCGTCGGGTAGCGCGTGGCGCTCGGCTGCGGCCGACGCGCGGTCACGCACCGACGGATGCTCGGCGCCGAGGGGCGGCTCCACGATCAGGCTCTCCCGAAGGGAACGCGGCGCGAGTCGCGAACTCTATTCTCGTACCCAGCCGGGCGCCGGGCTCAGCGCACCCGACCACTGTCCGCCGCGAAGGAACCAAGCGCGACCCGGCTGTCGGGGCTCGGCCGGTAAGCGCTTCTCGCGCTCGTTGTTCTTTGGAGCGTGCGGCCGTTCTGACGGAAAGTCAAGGGCTTGCGGCATCCCCCACGCGGCGGAAAGCCAGGGCCTCCGGCACCGTTCAGAGTCCCGCCCCCGCGCGTCCATCGAGGCCCGCCCTAGCTGGCGCGGCTCGAGGAGATGGATCACTCGTCCGTCGCGTGTCGTCCAGAAGTTCATGTTCCCGCCGATCTCCCGCGGAAGATGCCCGACGCGCTCCAGACGTCCCGAGGCATGTAGAGACGGCGAACCCTCAGTGAAATAGCACAGCTGAATCATAGAACTTGACCTCATGCTTCGTCCCACTTATCACTGTCGCATGAACCTGGCAAGCAGGCGGAAGTCTTCGCGCCCCGCCGACGCAAGGTGGCTGTTGGTCTTCCATCAGCTCCCCGCAAAGCCCGACTACCTCCGGGTCAAGGTCGGCCGCCGCCTTCGGATGCTGGGGGCCGTGGGAGCCAAGAACTCGGTCTATGTCCTGCCCAACGCACCTCGGCTCCGAGAGGCCCTAAGCGAGGTCGTGCGGGAAATCCACGAACGGGGTGGCCAGGCGGTCGTCTGCGAGGCTCACTTCATCGAAGGACTATCGGACCAAACGGCCGAGGACCTGTTCCGCGAGGCTCGAGACAAGGAATACGGAGCGATCTCTGAAGAGGCACGTCGGCTGGCGTCGGCGATTCGCGGCAAGCGTGCGCCAACCGAGGCGCTACGTCGCTCCGTTGCACTCAAGCTGGAGCGGCTCAAGCGGCGCTTCGAAGAGATTGTGTCGAAGGATCTCTTCGGCTCCGGGGGACGCCAGACGGCAGCCGGACGGCTTTCGCTGGTTGACGATCGGCTCCAGGGAGTCGAGGACGCTGGCAAGCCAGAACTCGATCTGTCGCGGCTACCGAAGGGCGCCACCTGGGTCACGCGAGTGGGGGTCATGGTGGATCGGATCGCCAGCGCCTGGCTGATTCGAAGGTTCATCGACCCGGCGGCACGCTTCAGGTTTGTCAGCGGCCGGGGATACAAGGCTTCGCGCGGCGAACTCCGATTCGACATGGCGGGCGCAGAATTCACCCATGAGGGCGAGTCGTGCACGTTCGAAGTGCTACTCAAACAGTTCCGGTTGCGCGATTCGGCTCTCCAGTGCATTGGGGAGATCGTCCATGACCTCGATCTCGAGGACGGGCGCTACGGCCGGCCCGAAACCACTGGCATGGGTCGGATGATCGTCGGCATCGCACTGACGACGGCGAATGACGAGGCCCGGATCGCGCAGGGAACGACGGTCTTCGATGGCCTGTACCGGTCATTTCGAAAGCAGGCACGGTGATGTGGGCCACACATAGATTGGGGTGGGTGCGAACGCTCGTCGCGATCACTGGGATCGGGCTCGTCTCGCTGGCCGCGTCACCACCGTCTGACGCTGCGCCGCTCTTGCGCCAGGCCATGACGATACCGCTCCCCGGCGTCGAGGGTCGCATCGATCACATGACGCTTGATGCTACCGGGGAACGGCTCTTCCTGGTCGCGTTGGGGAACAACACGGTCGAGGTGCTTGATCTGCACGCGGGTCGGAGGGTCCGGAGCCTCACGGGATTCAGCGAACCACAGGGGGTGGGTTTCGTCTCGTCGCCACCGAGATTGTTCGTCGCCAATGGAGGCGATGGTTCGGTCTTCGTGCTCGACGCCAATTCCTACCGCGTGCTGCGGAAGGTCCGGCTCGATGATGACGCGGACAATCTCCGCGTGGACGCACCGGCCGGGCGCGTCTACGTCGGCTTCGGAAGCGGCGCCTTGGCCGTGCTCGATGCCGCAACCGGCGACAGTCTCGGACGCATTAAGCTTCCGGCCCACCCCGAGTCCTTCCAGCTGGAGACAGGCAGCCCTCGCGTCTTTGTGAACGTCCCGGAATCGGGAGAGGTCTCCGTCGCGGACCGCGCACGCGGGCTGATTGCCAATCATTGGAGCCTTGGCAGCGCACAGGCGAACTTCCCCATGGCCCTCGATCCCGCGGGGCGGCGCCTATTCATCGCTTGTCGGCGGCCGGCCGCGGTGCTCGTTCTCGACGCAAGGTCAGGGAAAAGACTGGCCGAGGTACCCATTGACGGCGATGCGGACGATCTCTTCCTAGACGCTCGAACGAGACGGCTCTACGTGAGTTGTGGCGCGGGCTTCATCGACATCGTGGCGATGCCTGATTCGGGTGCGCCGAAGAATCTGGGACGAATTCCTACGGCGCCCGGGGCAAGAACGTCCCTGTTCGATGAGCCGTACGGCCGACTGTTTGTAGCGGTGCCACACCGAGGCACCCAGTCAGCGGAAGTCCGGGTATTCGAGGTCGCCCGGTAATCAGCCTCGGTACCGCAATGCGGTACCCCGAAGGAGGATCTTTCCTCTATGAGCGGACGGACCAATCCATCACGAAAGGGAGGCACCAGAGATGAAATGGATCACCCGCGAGAATGTCCATGTCGACCGAGTCGCCTGCCCCTGGCTCATCCGCAAATTTGTCGACCCGCAGGCCGAGTTCCTCTTTGTGCCCGCCGACCAGGTCATGGCGGTCGCTGAGAAAGAGGGAGCAACACCGTACGACGTGAAGGGAGTCGAACTCGGCCATCACGGCAAGGAATGTTCGTTCGACGCGATCATCAAGAAATACGGCCTCGCTTCCGATCGCGCTCTCTTGCTCCTCGCGAAGATCGTGAACGGTGCCGACACTGACAATTCGCTCTGGAATCAACCTGAATCCGCCGGGCTCAAGGCCGTCGCCGAAGGCTTCCGCGGTCTCGGCTTCAAGAACGATCAGGAGGTCAATGCCGCTGAGTGGATTGTCTATGACGCGCTGTACGCGTACTGCAAGCAGATGGTGCAGGCGCAGAAGCCGGAAGGCGCATTCCGGTGAGAGAGGCCGCAACAGGGAGCCATGGGGTTGAAGCATCTCGGCTACATCGACCTGCCTGACCACATCGGGCAGGGTGGCTTCGACCACGCGGCAGTCGATCGGGGTCGCACCCTGCTCTATGTGGCTCACACGGCCAACGATGCCGTGGACGTCATCGACACGGGTACCGGCGCCTATGTCCGCTCTGTCTCGGGGCTCAAGGGGGTCGCGGGCGCGCTCGTACACGAGCCGTCGGGACTTGTCTTCACCTCGAATCGCGGCGAGAACTCTGTCGGAGTGTTCTCGCCGGCGTCATGGGACGTCGCAAGAGTACCGGTCGGGATCCGGCCCAACGGGCTCGCCTACGACCCGGGTCGTGGCATCCTGCTATGCGCGAACGTGGGTGATCCAAACGTTTCGGGCTCGCCGAGTGTCACGATGGTGGACGTGGCCGCGAAGTCTGCGCTTGCCACAGTCCCGCTGTCGGGACGAACGCGCTGGGCGGTTTTCGATCCCGAGCGGAAGGTGTTCTTCGTCAACATCGCGGACCCGTTTCAGATTGTCGTCGTCGATCCACAACGTCCGGGATGGATTGCGAGACACTTCGACGTTGCGGCACGGGGTCCGCACGGCCTCGAATTGGATGAGTCACGGCGCCGGCTGTACTGCGCTTGCGACGAGGGCATGCTGGTGGCCCTCGACTCCCAATCGGGTCGTGCGATCGACTCGCTCGAACTGAGCGGAGCGCCCGACGTGGTCTTTCTGAACCCGGCGCTCTCTCATCTCTACGTGGCGATCGGCGAGCCCGGCGTGATTGACGTCGTAGACGTCGTTGCATGGAAGCGGGTGGAAGTCGTTCCCACCGAGCGAGGAGCACACACGATCGCCTTGGACACGGCCGCGAACCGCGTTTACGCGTTCTTGCCCGAGACACACCGGGCTTCAGTTTTCCGCGATTCGGCGTGACTGGCTCCCTCAGCGACACGACGCTCCTCTTCACCACACGGATGACGAGGCTGTTCGCGTACGGCTTCCTGTCGATCGTCTTCGTTCTCTACCTCGCCCGGATCGGCCTCAGCGGCCCCGCCATCGGACTGCTGCTCGCGTTGACGCTGTTGGGCGACGCCGGAATCTCGCTGTGGATCACAACGCGGGCCGACCGCGTGGGCCGTCGGCGCATGTTGCTCGTGGGTGCGGCCCTGATGGCGGCTGGGGGCGTCGCGTTCCTGCTCTCCCGGCGACCCGAGCTGCTCATGCTTGCGGCCATCGTCGGTGTGATCAGCCCGAGCGGAAACGAGATCGGGCCGTTCCTCTCGATCGAGCAGGCCGCGCTGTCACAACTTGTCTCCGATCAGCGTCGCACGCAGGTCTTTGCCTGGTACAACCTCGCCGGTTCCGCCGCGACGGCGCTGGGTGCGCTCGCCGGTGGCTGGCTCACGCGCCTCGCCCAGCTGCGCGGCATGACCGACCTCGATTCGTACCGCGCGCTCCTTGCGTGCTACGCGGTCGCCGGTGTGGTTCTCGCCGCGTTCTTCACGCGGCTTTCGCCGGCGGTCGAGACGACGCCCGTGGAGCCGCGGGCCGCCGGCGGCTCGCGGCTCGGGCTCCATCGCTCCGGCGCCGTGGTGGCGAGGCTCAGCGCACTCTTCGCGCTCGACGCATTCGCGGGCGGGTTCGTGCTTCAAAGCGTCATGGCGTACTGGTTTCACGTCCGTTTCGGCGCGAGCACCGCCGCTCTGGGCAGCCTCTTCTTCGGCGCGAACCTACTCGCCGCGGCCTCGGCGCTGCTCGCGCATCGCATCGCGGCCCGCATCGGCCTCGTCAACACGATGGTCTTCACGCACCTGCCCTCAAACGTTCTGCTCGTCCTGGTGCCGCTGATGCCGACGATGGCCTCGGCGATGGGCGTCCTCTTGCTACGTTACGCGATCTCTCAGATGGATGTGCCGACGAGGCAGTCCTACACGATGGCCGTGGTCGCACCTGACGAGCGCGCAGCGGCGGCGGGGGTTACCGGCATCGCACGGTCACTCGGCGCCGGTGTCGCGCCGGCGATCGGCGGCGCGTTCCTGCTCACGGGCAGCGGCGCGCCGTTCTTCGTCGCCGGCGGGCTCAAGATCGTCTACGACCTGCTGCTCTACCGGGCCTTCCGGCGGATGCCGGCGCCGACGGACCCGGATCCGTCCTGACGGCGCGAGGAAGTTCCGCGCTCAGTGCCGGTGCCGGTGGTGTAGGTCGGGCAGGTGCGAGTGCGTGTGGGTGATCGCCTCGTGTTCGTGCGGATGCGTGTGCCGCACCCAGGGCGGCAGCCCTGGGTGAACGTGCGCGTGATGTCCATCATTGTGCTGGTGGCTGTGGGTGTGCGTCATGGTCTCATGGGTGTGCTCGTGCCCATGGCGGTTTGACCTGAACCAGGACTGGAAGTCACCGCACTGCGGGCACCGCGTGGGACAACAGTCGATGTCAGAATAAGCAACTTAAACAAGGCACAGCGCAAGACGCTCCGGGCGCTCCTAAGAACCCGCGGGTTCAGCATTTTCTTTGAGACTGAGTGGCATTGCACGCTCGGCGCGTAGTAGCGAAGGGGGTAGCCATGCGTACCAGAACCTTCATCGCGTCCGTTGCCGGGGCTCTGGCCATTGCCGTGGGTGTTGTTGTCGTCGCCTTCACCAGGACACCAATCGAGACGAATGCGACGCGAGGAACCTCGCACATCCTCTACGCGGATTCCATTCTGAGCGCACCGAAGACCATCCAAGCGATTCAGGTCTCAGTGCAGGCGAGCTCGTCGTATAACGGCGTGACGGGGAAGTACACGTACACGTACACCGTGACCAACGAGGCGAGCAGCACGGGGGCCCTGGAAACATTCGGGCTCGGCCCGGTCCCGGTGTCGAGTACGCTTGGGTCGCCCCTCCATTGGAAAGGCGGGGTTGGCTGGGAGGGAGACAGCACACTCGCCGGGTGGAGCGTTGCCGACAACGACACCCGGCCACTCCCACCTACGGATACAGGGAACGACTACCCGAGCCCCTACGACCTTCAGCCCGGCCAAACGCTTGGCGGGTTCACCGTCATCTCGATCAAGCCGCCCACGACCATCCAGTTCTACGCTCAGGCGTTCGACACGATTCCGGCTGGGGACGACGACACTGGCCCACCGAAGCTGAGTCAGGAGGGCGTGACCGGTAGCATCCTCGGCCCCGACAAGAATGTCATCACAGCGGTTGGTGAAAGAGATGCGCGACGCGGTCTCAGGCTCCATCCTCCGGTCCCAAACCCGACCACGGGCTCTGTTCTTCTCGCTTTCGAGCTCACCGGGCGTTCGGACGTGGCTGTCGACGTAGTTGACGTTGGGGGTAGTAGGGTTCGCGCACTAGCCCGTGGAACGATGGACGCAGGGCTCCATAGCGTCACCTGGAATGGTGTGGGCGAAAACGGACATCGTGTCGCGCCAGGAGTTTACTTCTTCCGTCTCTCAGTGAATGGCGGCCCAAGCGAGCGCCGTAGGGTTGTCATCGTTAGGTAGCCGAGGCTGACAACCGCCCCGGTTGAGGCCCGGTCGCTGGCTGGGAAATCGGGGCCGAACATTGCTGTCCGACCCCTCGCGGTCCGAGGCCGTGCCCTTACAAGGTATCTGCGGCGTCCCGCAGCTGCGGGTTGGGCACCGCCTTCCCTCGATCGGGATATGGCTCGGTGTATGAAGCCTAGCGGATGGGTTGGGGTGGTCAAGACCCGGACGTAGCCCCCGACGCTGCTACAGATCAAGATGCCAGCCTCTGCGGGCTGGTATGCCGACGTGCTTGGACCTCACAGGAGCGTGCTCACAGCGCACGAGTTCTTGAACACATCGTGGTGCTAGAACCATGCTTCCGAAGGACGCTGCCACTTCGCCTCATATGGCCGACCGCGACCGGTCGGCCGGGTGTCCTCGCCCGAACACTGAGCCGCCAAGCAGATGTGGGCGCCGGCACATCGTGCGATACTTCTCTCGGGGTCCCTCGTACCCATGAACTCCGACAGGACGCGGCCATGTTCCCTCGTGCGTGCATTTGCGCGTGTTTCGCTCCTTTTAGCGCTCACAGCGCTCGTCTCTGTCGGCTGCGGCAGTCGGGGGCAGCTCCCGGCAGCCGCGGTTTCGAACGGCGCCGCGGCGTCCCTGCCGAACCAGGGCGGCGCGATGCTTGATTCACGGCCGATGGCCCGGGAGACTTTTTCCCCCTCGACATCGGCGATATGTGGGCGTATTCGGGCACGCACACCAAGAAGCTCATCTACAAGCAAAGTGGATCGACCAAAACCGAGAGTTGGACGCGGCTGGTCAATCTCGTGCGCAAGGAACCAATCGACGGGGTCGACTACACACGGGAGGAAGAGACGTACGTGAACCGTCCCCGGATCCCCCACGATCCGTTGGCTGCACCAGGATCGATCCGGGCTGTTCCAAGTTGGACCGCCGTCACCTGCGGCGGCCTTCTTCGCGCGGCCGATCGGCACCGACGATCCCAACCTCCTGACGAGGGTCCTCGCCGATCCGCTTAGCTGCAATGCGCCGCGGCATCGCCGGCAGGATTCGGTGAGACTGTGGTTGCAGGAATCATGTGGCCAGCTACACTGCCGGGTATGCTCCACGCGATCCATCATCCGCAACACTGGGATCCCGAGAGTCGGATGGGCTACGTAGCGACCCTCTTCCGCCACGGGTCGCTGCTGCAGCAGATGCTCGGCCACTCGTCCATCGTGACGACGCAGCACTATGCGCGCGTCAGCGATGACATGGTGAGGCGGGATGTCGAGGGGGAGATAGTGGCCTCATGGACGGCACGAGCGAGCAGAACGCAGAAGATCGCTTGAACGAGTTTCAGCGCGCGACGGAGCAGATGCTGAGCGCTGCCCTTACTGAGGTCGGGGGTGGCATTGATGGGCGACATGTTGGCGGGAAGCACGAGGCTTACGTCGAGTGTCGGCTGGCCGGTACCGATCTTCGAATCTTCATCTACGAGGACGGTGCCGAGGTGTCGTCCGGCCCTCAGTCGAAGGAGCGAGTGCACGACCAATTCGAGAAATCTGACTTCCGTTCGCTACGTGAGTTGTCCGAGGCGTTCGTGAGGCGGGCGGCGACACGCGCAGCCGACTGGCGCGCCGCTCGCGGTCTATAGCGAATCTGTGGCCACGTCGTAGCCAGTAACCGTCACGAGCCGCTTGCGCCGAGCGCGTAAGTTCGTGTAAACACCGCCCCGGAGAGGTGCGGGAGCGGTTGAACGGGGCGGTCTCGAAAACCGATTCTGCCCAGAACGGCTCAGGTTGAGCCTGCGAGCCGAACCCCGCGTCCGCCAACCCATTTCACTCCCACCTAGTCACTTGCCCGCTCGCTGAGCACGACGCGAGGTGTGACTGCAGAGGACACGCCAGGACACGTTAGGTCACTGGTGTGGTCACAGAGTGGTCACACTTGGGCCCCGAACGGTCGCTGCCATACTCGTTTTACTAACCGCCCGATTGACCCCTCCGCGTCTGCGCGGATATAGTTCCGAAAGAGTGACGCACGACAGTGCTTCAGGTGAGCCGGCCGCGCATGATCGTTCGTTGTCGCGGGTGATCGATCGGCTGGCTCACCTCCTCCCCGCTCAGGGCCCGATCAGCATCTTCATCCACCACAATACGCTCCACGCCTTCGAGCACTTGTCGTTCGAAGACGCGGTGGAGCGGGCGGCATCCGAGCTGGGACGCGAGCCGTTCCTGGAAGAGGCGCGTTACCGGGAGAAGCTGGCGTCGGGCCGCATCCGGACGCAAGACGTCGAAGAGCTTCTCCTCGAGGACCTCGGGTCACGCGCGGCCGAAGACGTGGCAGGTATCGGATCGAGGCTCGCTCTCTGGCGGGCGGTCGTTCTGCACGGCATCCCGAGCGCGACGGGGCATGAGCTGTCGTGGATTCTCGACGAGACCGAGGTCCTGGCCCGTTTTCGCCACGATCTGCCCGCAGCGGCGCGCGCGGCGCTGGCGCCGCGCGCGATCAGCGACCGGGACGAGCGAGGCGCGGTGCAGCAGCTGTGGCGGGCCTGCCTCCAGGCGGTGCGCGGCGCCGGCGCTTCGCCGGCGGTGCTGAGCGAGGCCCGAGTTCGACACCGCGACTGGCTGCTCGCGGCACATCGAATCGACACCGACGCCTGGATCCATCCGCCGCTGATTCGATTCCTCGCGGCGTATTTGGATCAGGGGCTTGCGACGTGGTCCATTCCGGCGCGGGAGCGCGGCATCCATGGGTGCTTCCTCGACGTCTACGGAACCGCGCTCGCGGTGCACGGTGGTCGTTGGGCCCGCACGCTCCCGAGCATCATCGACGATGACCGCGCCGCCGGCCGCCATGCGCTGCACTCGATCGCCCACTCGCTCCCGCAGCTCGGCGTCACGGAGGCGGAGGCCCCGGCCTACCTGGGCGCCGAGCTGCTCGCCCTTCGGGGCTGGGCCGGCATGGTGCGCCAGATCGAAGAGCGGCCCGACCGAGTTCCCGCGCGGGATCTCAAGGTCACGCTGCGCGGCTATCTGGCCGTGCGTCTGCTGTTGCAGCGGGCGGCGCTCGATGAGGCGGTCCGGCAGCTCTCGATTCGAGGCCCCATGGCGGACCTTCGAAATCGGCTGCGCGATCGAGTCCCGCTTCCGGCGACCGCGACGGCGACCGAGCGCGCCTGGCCGTTGTTCCAGCTCGCGCAGCTGAGCGGCGTCGACCCGTTGCTGGTCGAGCGATGGACGCCGCACCACGTCGCCGCGCTCGAAACCGAGCTGCGCGAGTTGAACGGCGTACGTCAGCGCCGCATCCTGCATCAGGCGTTCGAACGCGCGATTCGTTACCGCTTCTACGATGCGCTGGTCCATCACACGCCGCACGCGCCGACGAAACCGCCGGCCTTCCAGGCAATCTTCTGCATCGATGAGCGTGAAGAATCGTTCCGCCGGCACCTGGAAGAAGTCGAGCCCGAGTGCGGGACGTTCGCCACCGCCGGCTTCTTCAATGTCGCAATGTACCACGAGGGTGTGACCGACGCTCACCCGCGGCCGCTATGCCCGGTCGCCATTCGGCCCGATCACTACGTGGCTGAGATCGAAGCGAATGGCCACGGCCTGGCCGAGCGCACGCGGCGCTTCCACCGGCGCGCCTTCAGATTCCTCGGCTACAACGTCCACGCCAGCAGCCGGCTGCCGGTGCGGGGCGCGCTGCTGATGACGGCGTTCGGCTGGCTCGCCCTCGTGCCCTTGGTGATGCGTGTCGTCTTCCCCTGGCTCTCGGCCCGCTGGCGGCGCATTCGCCAGGTCACGATCGTCTCGTCGCGCACGCGGCTTCAGCTCGATCGCCAGGAAACCGCGCCGCCGATCGGCAAGCACTCCGGGTTCACGGTGCCCGAGATGGCCGGCATCGTGCGCCGCGTCCTCGAAGACCTCGGCATCGGCGATCGGCTCTCTCCGCTGGTGCTGGTGATTGGCCATGGTTCGATCAGCCTCAACAACCCTCACGAATCGGCGCACGATTGCGGCGCGTGCGGGGGCGGACGCGGAGGGCCCAACGCTCGCGCCTTCGCGCAAATGGCCAACGATCCTCGCGTCCGCCGGCTGCTGGCGGCCGATGGGCTCTCGATCGACGAAGGAACCCGGTTCATCGGCGCCCAACGCAACACCTGCAACAACGACGTGACGGTCTTCGACGAGGAGGGAGTGCCGCCAGCGACTCGGCCTTTGCTAGCGCGCGCCCTCGAGGCGATCGAGGCGGCGCGACGGCGCGAGGCGCACGAGCGCTGCCGCCGATTCGACGACGTTCCGCCGTGGTATCCGCCGGTCGCCGCCCTGGCCCACGTCGAAGGGCGCGCCGACGATTTGGCCCAGCCGCGGCCGGAGTACGGTCATGCGACCAACGCGTTCTGCGTGATCGGCCGTAGGGCGCGCACGCGGGGCCTGTTCCTCGACCGCCGCGCCTTTCTCGTCTCCTACAATCCGAACCGC
>JACXTT010001007.1_pt1 | contig 48208 bp, 47 predicted proteins | sample 9270951 | NCBI WGS metagenome assembly JACXTT01 (sample SAMN15532306, study PRJNA645909) | rock metagenome | isolation source: weathered quartz diorite | place: Puerto Rico | collected 2017-06-21 | reverse complement strand
GCCGGTCGCGGCTTGCGGGTGGCCGGTGGCGGCGTCGTTCCGGCGCGCTTCACCTTTGGGCGGGAGCCAGGCGGCGTCACTGGCTTGGCCGGCCCCGCGGGCGGGACCGGCTCGCCAATCACGATCGCGCCCAGCTTGGACAGGCGCTGCAGCCGATCCTTGCTGGCTGGCGGCGGCGAACTGCCAAGACGGCCGACGTTCGGCTTGCTGCCGGCTGCTGCCGGCGCGGCGGCTAGTCGTCCTGGCCGATGAAGATTCCGTCGCACGCGGTTATCTGATTGGGCTCCTTGGTGCTCCACGACACCAGGTACATGACCCGGCAGTAGCATTTGACCTCGGTCGGGCTGCTGAACCACACTGAGTTCGGGCATCCCTCGCACACCGTTTTGTGCAGCGGGCGGCGGGTGGCCGCCAACTTTTCCAGCGTTGGGCTTGTGACCGAAGGCATGGCCGGCCCATGGCTTGACGGCGCCGGTTGTGCCGGCGCGTGCGGTGGTTGCGGTGGTTGCGGCGTTTCGGGCTGCGGCCTGTCGAGCTGATCCATCGCGCTGGCGATCAGGTCGTCGTCTGCTGTCGTTTCCATGATGTTTCTCCTTGGTAGTAGGTGGTTTGCTTAGCGCCTGGCGACGGCGCTCGATGGCGTCGTCGGTGAAAGTGACCGGCAACGCGGCGGCGGCGGCCGCCTTCGCGATTTGCTCCTTGAAATCATCCGAACCATTGACCGTGATGCGGCTGCCGTAACGCTCGATCGCCAGGCGCAAGGCCGCCTGCAGGCCGGCTTGGTCCGCCCCTCTGGAAACCTTGAGCTTGTCGCCGTCGTCGCGGACCGCGCTGGCGCCGACCTTGTAGATGATCGTGCCCTTCTTCGTCACGCTGTCGTGCTTGAACCGGCTCCCCCCGGCCCTGGAACCGCCCTCCCCGGCCACGGTGTTCCCGGCCAGCTTGGTTGCCGCCGCCCGGCCGCGCAGTGCTTCAAGCGCCTCCTGGTCGCCCGCCGTGGCCTGCTCGCGCAGCCAGTCGGCCCATGCCCTGCGCTGATACCGGGTGTAGATGTCCTGGCGCTCTTTTAGGTACTGCTTGTTGATCCGGTCGATCTCGGCAATGAGGGTCTTGCTGGTCGCCGAGTACATCAGCTTCTTGGCGATGCCCGGTGCGCTGACGAGCTTGATCGCGGCGCGCTTCAAGCGGCCGTCGCGCTTGGCTGCCTCGATCAGTCGATTCTTGCGATTCCTGGCCCTGGCCCACTCCGCGGATCTGGTGGCGCCCGCGGTGGCCTGGGCTACCTTGTAGCGCGCGTACAGTTCGGTGGTATCGCCCCTGGATGCCAGCGGCTTTTTTTCGTAACGCTTGGTGGCCTTGTCGCCGACCGGATCCTGCGGCGCCTGGAAGGCGCCGAGGCGCTGTTCGAGCTTTGCCTTTGAAAACTCGCGGCCGATCGAACTGGCCTTGACGCTCGCGCCGTTGTCGGCGGTGATCACCAGGCCGTTCGCGCGTTCGTGGATGCGCAAGCCGTTCTGGCGCATCACCTCGTGCATGCCCTGCCACGACTGCACTTCCTGCATCTGCGTTCCGCATTCGCGCCTGACCCAGCCCAGCAGGCTTTCCACGCCCGAATGATGTTCCATGTCGGCGGCGCCATTCTCGCCGCGGCTTTTGTTCGGCACGTGGTTGTCCGATTCAAGGCCATATTCGCGCTCAAGCTTTTCACAAAGCTGCCCCAGCTTGTGATACGCGTTGAACGGCTCATGGATGGTGTAGCGGCTGGGATGGATCTTGTTGATCGCGATGTGAATGTGCACGTTGTCCGTGTCGTGGTGGACCGCACTCATGCGCTGGTGCTCGGCGAAGCCGAGGACAGCGCAAATGCGCTCCTCGATCGCCTTCAAAGTCGCGTCGTCGGGCTGCTCGCCGTCCCGAAAGCTGACCATCAGGTGGTAGGTCTTGTCGGCAGCCGACCGGGTGTTTTGCGCCTGGGTATTACGGATTTCGAGCGCCGCCAGTTCGACGTGATCGGCGATGCAATTGGTAATGGTGACAGTGCCAACGCGCTCATTCTTATCCTGGGGATCAGTGATGTACTCGGCCAGGTGCTCGAAGTTGCTTTTTTCGGGCGCTGTCAGCGGCATGTGTTTGACGATCACGGTCAGCTCCGATCGGCACGAACCACTGATGGGCGCGGCGCTGACATGGCGGTCTCAAATGAGCCGCAGGTTCGCTGCCCGCCAGATCACCAGATCGACGGTCGCTACCCGGTCGCCGCTGGCGCGGGCGAGCCGGGCGCAGAGCGCATGGACACCCTCGGCCCCGGCGATCCGGACCAGGTGGCGGTCGGGCTTCGCCACGTCGTGGCCGAAGTTCTTGGCCAGGTGGTAGCAGGTGCTGTCACCGATCCAGGGCAGGCCGCGCAAGTAGGCAAGCTTGTCGGCCGCTGCGAGGTATTCCGCAAGCCGTTCGCCGCGGTGCGCGTACACCGCGTCGATGGCCGCTGCCTTGCCCTTGTGGCCGAACACCTCGGCGGCGCTGCCGCCGTTCTCGACGGTCGGGCGCACCCGCTGCCAGATGCCGGCTGCGACCTGGGCCTTCATGCCGCTGTTGAGGACCACCCACGCGAATTCGCGCCAGAAGATATCGGCATCGGTAACGGGCTGGACGGTCTGAGCCCATGCGATCTCGTCGGAGTAGCCCAAGGTGATCAGTTGGCCCCGCAACTGCAGGTAGTCGGGCAGGTTCATCGCTTCGATCCTTTAGCGGCTAAATTTTTATCGTTTCGCGCGGGGAATGACGACCTCGCGGATCACGGCATGCATTTCATCCTGCGTGCCTTCGATCTTGGAGAGCAGCGCACGGATGGTGGACGCGCCGAATTCCCTGGTGCGTTCATCGTTGGTCAGCCAGAGCTTGAGCAAGCCACCCAGCCGGCCAAGATCACCGTTGATGCGCAACATGTCCTCGACGCGGCGGTTGTCCAGGATGCCGCGCACCTCGTAGCCCAAGCCGACGTTGCGCAGATACTCGGCAACGGTCTTGTTGGCCGCTGCAGCGAGGCGCTTGATTTCCGATTCCTCGTCGGGCAGCACCGGGACGCGCAAGTGCTTCTGATTGCGGGTCACGTTTTTTTGCTTGTCCGTCATGCTGTTTCCTTGTTCGCTGGCGGGCGGCGCAAGCGCGGCGCCGCGCAGCAGCTAGAGGATCTTGTGGTCGGGCGATTCCTCGACCCAGCGTTCGCAGATCGCGTTCAGTTGCATTTCCAGGTCAGTCACTGCCTCTTCTGTCGATGCCGAGGCGATTTTTTCCTCGGTGTCGGCGTTCAACACATACCAGACCACGCTGCCATCAGTGAGCGTGTCATTGTCGGTGGTGAATGGGCGGTCGTCGTTGCTTTCGGACATGTCGTTCTCCTTGATGGGGTTGATGTTGGCGGCGGTAGCCGCCTGGCCTCGCAGAGCAGGATCCCCGTTGAGCGCCGCAGGCGCGAATAAGGGAAAGTGAAGATAGATAACCAGCCCCGCTGGTTAGCTAACTTCACCTATCCTGCCCGACTCTCCGAGTCCATTACGCCATGAAAAGGATAGCATTCGGCTTTCGATTTATCCACGACTTCATCAACAGAACACCACGTTTTTTGCACGATATAGCGAAATTCACCACGGTCGGGCCTATAATTGGATGAGGCGAAAACGGCCGCGCGCAAAACGGCGCTACAGGGAGGAAACATTCATCAAAGGCAATGCAACATGACTAAGTCATACTCAGACGAGCTTGCCGAATGGGTAAGGCGTCGCCCCTCCACCAAGCGCGATAAGAACGTGGTCGCGTTCCTGGCCGTTCGCGATGATGTGGAAGAGGCCCTTTCAAAGGGCTATCCGGTCTCGACCATTTGGGCGCACATGTACGAGAACAAGCGGGTGGCATTTCGCTACGAGATGTTTCTTCACTACGTCAACCGCCACATACGCCGGCCGAAGGAACAGCCGGCGACGATCGCTACTGTGACGGCGCCAGGTTCGCCGGCCGCGGGTAAGGCGACTGTTCCGAAGCCTGGGAAGCAAGCGCCCGTTTCCGTCGTCAAGTCCTCGCCGTCGAGCGCGCCGGCCGGTTTTACGTTCAACGCAGCACCTAACAAAGAGGAGCTACTGTGATGCCTAAAGTACACATCCAACTGCAGGGCAAAGGGGGCGTGGGAAAATCGACCGATGCCGCTTTCCTGTCGCAGTACTTGGCCAGCAAGGGACCGGCGCCGGAGAACATCGACACCGATCCGGTCAACGCTACTTTCTCGGGCTACAAGGGCCTGGCCGTCAAGCGGTTGACCATCATGGAAAACGACGAGATCAACCCGCGCAGCTTCGATATGCTGGTCGAGATGATCGCCGCGGCCAAGGGGGATGTGGTCATCGACAACGGCGCGTCTTCCTTCGTACCGTTGTCGCACTACCTGATCAGCAACCAGGTGCCGGCGCTGCTCGCCGAGATGGGCCGGCAACTGGTGGTCCACACGGTCGTCACGGGGGGCCAGGCGCTGCTCGATACGGTGAGTGGTTTTGCCCAGCTCGTGACTCAGTTTCCGGAGGAAACTCTGTTCGTCGTCTGGCTCAATCCGTTTTACGGCCCGATCGAGCACGAGGGTAAAACATTCGAACAGATGAAGGGCTACCTGAACAACAAGGCGCGGATCTCGGCGATCGTGCGGCTCCCTGCGCTCAAGGAAGAAACATACGGGCGCGACCTGTCTGAAATGCTGCAGGAGCGGCTGACTTTTGACGAGGCCCTGGCGCGCGACACCCTGACCATCATGACGCGCCAGCGCCTCAAGATTATCAAGGGCCAGGTATTCGGCCAACTCGACAATGCAATGGTGCTCTGATGGACCAGCAATTTGACGAGCTTATCCGCGAGATCGCCACCAAGCACGGCATTGTCGTCGGCCGGGACGATCCGATCTTGGTCCTGCAGACGATCAACCTGCGGCTGATGCAGGACAGCGCCAAGGCTCAGAAGGTCCAGCTCGACCAGTACAAGGAAGAATTGGAGGGGCTGGCCCTGCGCTGGGGGAATGACGCCAAGGAAAAGGCGGAACGGATCCTGAACGCTGCGTTAGCCGCCAGTAAGGGCGCGATGGAACAGGTGATGGAAGAGAGCGCCAGAAAGGCCGCAGCGGCCGTATCCAACGAAGTCAGCGCGGCGCTAGGGGGAGCTGCGGCGCGCGTGCGCGACGCCCGTAAGATCGCCTGGTTGAACGTGTTTGCATCCTGCGCCACGCTGTGCGCCGCCGCGATCGTGCTGTGGGCGGGCAGGTGAAACCTGCCCGTGGGGTGCAGTTCTCCGCGCGCGAGCGCGGATCATTTTTCAGCCGGGGCGCTGGGTGACGGCCAGCGTGTGCGACAGGCCGGCGCCGGTTCGCTGCTGTTCCCGCTGCTCCTTTTCCTTCTGCAGCCGCCGCTGGTGTGCCAGATTGAGCCGCTGAGCCTCTTGTAGCTCGTCCCATTCCGCAGCCAGGGCCGGATCTGCGTGGCGCAGCTTGCGTGTCGCCAGCTCCTCGATGCGCGGGCCGTGCACGCCCATGCCGTCCTTGATCTCGCGGACCGCTTCCAGCCGGCCCTGCAGGCGCTGCATCGTGCTCTGCTGTTGCTGCAGTTGTTGCTGCCAGCGCGCGCGCGTACCAGGTAGCGCGATCAGTCCCGGCTGCTGCGATCGTGATTGCTGCAGCTTCGACGCCTGCTGTTCGATCAGGGTTTCAAGCTTGTCTTCGATGCGCTCGGCCTGGTCGTGCTTGGCCTCGATCTGCACCGCCAGCGCCCCGCTGTAGGAGGCTTCGGCCGGGTTGAACTCCGGCAGCCCGGCTTGCTCGGTCTGTAACTCCCGCGCCCGTTCCAATAAGCTGTCGGCCTGCGTTTCGGCGTCCCGCGCCTGGGCGGTTGCCTGTAGTGCTCGTATTTGCTGCTGCGGCTGCTCCCTCTTCTGATCCATGACGGCCTCCGAAATTTAGCGGCTAAAGTCGATCAAGAAATTCCTCGGCCCAGCTTGATGGAGGCGGTCTGCGATGCCTTCGCCATTCCCTGTTCGTACCTGATGCTGGAATTACTGCCGATCTCAGGTACTATATCGAAATCAGAGAGAGCGTGCTTTACGAATGATTTACCAATCTGCTGATACACGTGGGTGCGATCCTGGTGAACGATCGTGCCCTCGTGCGTTTTGGCCTTGTCTGCTTGAAGCGCCAAGTGGATGTTATAGATGCCCGGCTTCACCAGCCCGGCTTTCTCTACCTTGTCGGTCGCCCACTGGCCCTCCTTTTCGATCTGAACCAAGCGCTGCCCGTTCATGACAAGAAGGCGCTGCTTCATAGAAGTCTCCGTAGGGTTCTGGATCAGCGCTGTTTGCATAGAGAATTAAATGACAGTTGAACAACTCTCTATTCTAGCTGATCCATTTTCGATTTATCACATTTACCATCATCGTGTTTATGATTAAAGCATAATTTGTGAGAATTGGTGAGTATTATGTTGCGGGAATAAAACAAAGGGGCGGCGGACCTCGCCGCACCCCGTTACACCATTGATACGCTATTTTTTCGCATCGGTTTTGACCGTCTGCATCAACTGCGAATTCTGCGCCTTAACCGCCTCTATTTGACCTCGCAACTCTGCTGTCTGTTCCCTGGCTTGCGCTGCCGATTGACGCGCCTCGTCGCGCTCGACCTGGGCGGCCGCAAGCTGCTCGGCAGCCCGATTCGCCTCGACGGTGGAACGCTCGCGCTGTTCGCGCAGCGACTCCTGCGCCGCCTCGCCTTTGGCGCGCACAGTCGCCAGCTCGGTACGCAGCGCATCGGCGTCGGCGCCGGCTTTCTGCGCCGCCTCGCCGGCTTTCGCCTTCGCATCGGCCAGCTCGGCGCGCAGCGCCTGGAATCCTTCGGCAGAGCGCGCGGCCGCCTCCTCGGATTTCGCCCGCTGGGCCGCCATATCGGCCCGCAGGGCGTCCAACTCGGCCGCGTGGGCCTGGCGCACGCCGGCCAGCTCGTTATGCGCCTGTGACAGCTCCTGGTGGGCGTGATCGAGTTCGGTGCGCAGCTCTGCGGCCCGGCGCTCGATCTCGATCGTCCTGGCATTGGCCGTCTCCGACGCCGCCAACGCCGCCGCCAGGTCGCGCGTCGCGTCCGCGAGCCGGGCTTCCAGCGTCGCGTGGCGCTGCACCACTTCCATCAAGTCCGCTTGAACGACGTTCACCTCTTCGCGGGTAGTTTCCAGCTCAGCCTTCACACCGTCGTACGCCTCGGCCATCTGCTTGTTGAGAGTGTCGATTTCCAGCTTGTCGGCGTCCCAGCCGGCCTGCGCAGCGCGCAGCGATTCGTTGGCCAGATCCTGGGCTTCCTGCCAGAGGCTGGCGATCGCCGTGCTGGCCGACAGCCGCACGGTTTCCGGCACCTCGACCGCAACGGACGTGACCTGCGTCTTCTTTTGCTCCATGCGCCATTCCTTCATGCCGGCGTTCGCGTCGTTCATGCTGCACTTGGCCTCCTTGCGGACCGCATCGACCGTGGGAAACGAGGTCTTCCCGTTGGCGAGATACAGCTTGTCCGCAGCCGCGAATATCCGTGCACGAGTTTCTTTCGACAATCCATCTTTTGGCTGGTCCATGACGATCTCCGGTTGACTTAACTACAGTAGTAATAGTAATAGGAATAATAGTAATAGTAACATAGTAATAGGAGCACGCTTTGATTTTAGCTAAATTATTTTAGCGGCTAAAAATCGCTAGGGGTGCAGCGGGTGGCCGGCATCTAACCGCCATCTAATAAAGGATTATGAATATGTGTGCACACGACTAACCCCGTATAGAAATCGCGCTAATGTCATGCAGAACTACGCACCGTGCTGCGTAGAAATCGCGCCAATGTCATGACCACTACGCACCGGGCTGCGTAGATGCACCGGGCCAGGCGCGAGGGGCGGTGGGCGTTACGGATCGGCATAGGGGCGGCCAGATAGTCTGACCGGTCCCCTGCCACACCACCCGGCATGCGGGTCCGCACCGGGCGGTTCGAGTAGTTGAGGTTAAGTGAGGCGAGGCATGCCAAGACGGTCGAAGTAGGCAATCGTCAGCACGTTGTTCAGGGCGAGCCGGCTGTTGCGCCACCAGCGACGGCCATTTCTGGCCACCAGCAGCGCGACGTTCGGCTTGGCCCCTAGCTTCAGCAGCTCCCGGTAGATTGTCGTGCCACGCTTCCAATGCTTGAGATGGATCGCGCGCAGTCGGTGACGCATCCACTCGTCCAGCTCACGCAGGACGCGCGGGGTTTGCGCCAAGCCGAAGTAGCTTTTCCATCCCAGCACATAGGAGCGCAGAGCGTCAGTTACCTGGCTGACGCCGCGCCCGCCGGAGCGGCAGGTGAGTTGCCTGATCTTTTGCCGGAACGTCTGCAGTGCCTTCTTCGACACCGCACGTTTCACCTCAGTTTTCCGGGCCAGCCACAACTCGTAACCCAGAAACTTTCGGCCAAACGCTCCAACCACCGCACTTTTCGATTCGTTGATCTTCAAGTGTAATTTTTCATAGCGTCGCTTGAGCAAGGCCATCACCCGCTCGCCAGCTTTCACACTGCGCACATATACATTGCAGTCGTCGGCATAGCGGGCGAAGCGATGGCCAAGTCGTTCCAGCATCCGATCCACTTCGTCGAGCAGGACATTGGCCAGCAATGGCGAGAGTGGCCCGCCTTGCGGCGTGCCCTCCGTCCTCTGAGCCACCACCCCGCCATCCATGATCCCCGCGTTCAGATAGGCGCGCACCAGCCGGATTACGCCGGTATCGTCCACACGTTTCCTTAAACGGTCGATCAGGATATCGTGGTTGACCCGGTCGAAGAACTTCGACAGGTCCACATCGACCACGACGCGGTAGCCGTCCTGCACGTATTGCTGTGCTGCGAGCACGGCATCACGCGCACGGCGGCCGGGCCGGAACCCATGGCTGTGCTCACTAAAAGTGGGATCAATCAGCGGTTGCAGCACCTGCAACAGTGCCTGCTGAATCAGACGGTCGGTCACGGTGGGGATACCCAGCTCACGTTCGCTTCCATCCGGCTTCGGAATGCCCACGCGCCGTACCGGCATAGGCCGGTACGTACCGCCCATCAGTTGTTGTTTGATGGTCGGCCAAGCGTGCTTTAAATGTTGCCCGGTCTGGGCAATGTCCAGACCATCGACACCTGCGGCTCCCTTGTTCGCCTTCACGCGTTTCCACGCGCGTTGCATGTTCTCCCTCGCGAGCGCTTGCATGAGCAAGTCTCGCCCTGTGTCTTCCAGGTCGAGTCGCGGGAAACGTGTTTCATCGCTGGACGCTTTGGACGAGGCTTCACCCCGCCTTGCCGCGACCTGCCCCGCTTGCGCGGGCTTCTGATGCTCTACACGATTCATCGACAAGATGTCGGACACTCCTACTCGTTCGGCCCTTCGTCATCGGCCTTTTGTCTCGCCGACTACACCAATGCCTACTACGGCCTTTGCTGACTTCTCGCTCCGATTTTTTTTTCGTCGCCCTTTCAGGCATGAGGCGAGATCTCCCCAGGTAAGAACGCACTCCTTCACTGCACAACCGCCGGATCTACGCCACTTCGCCTTGACCACAAGAGCTTCGCGGTTTTTGGCCCGCTCGCCCTGCTCGGTAGCGCCTTGTATCCGATTCTTGTTCATCGGCTCGCAGTTTCGCTCCACGCTTCCTTCCCACGCTCGGTCGCCCTAACGCAGTTGCGTTTCACTTCGCTCGCTGTGGTCAGCTCACGGCGGGACTTGCACCCGCAAGAGTGCGCCCATGCTGGGCGCACCAAAAAAAAACCCCGCGTCAGCGAGGTTTTGTTACCTGGTGCAGCCTGGCCAGCATCGCCGGCCGTGCGCAGTTAAGGCAGTGCTATCCTTCCAGCAGCGCGACGAGCTGCACGTCCGTCAACGCGACTTCCACCTCTTGGCCGTCGTCCTCGTACTTCAACCACGCGTAACCCTCGGCTGGCGGCCGCCTGGTCAACACAAGCCGGGCAGGGCGGCCGTCATGCTCCACCTGGACGATCGCCTTTTTCAGCTTGTCCGGGTCGGTTTCCTTTTCCTTGTCCTTCTTCGGCGCATTGCCTTGTTCGCCTTCCTCGGCTTCGGCGTCCGTCTTGCCGGTGACAAGATCCACCGTATCGGCATCACGTGGACCGCTGCCCGCCTTGTTCTTCTCGGCCAGGAACTCGCGCAACAGCTTGACCTCGCCGCGGCTAACCTCCTGGGCCGGGACGCTCAGCCATGCCTTCACTTCCTCGGGATTGCCCTTGTAGGCAGTCACTAGCTCGTTGACCACTGTAACGTCGTTCGCCCGACCCGTATTGAATACCTCGGCGATCGGCTCGGGGAGGTCGTTCAATGCCGCGTACTGTGTTACCCAGGCGGCCGACTTGCCCCAGCGGGCGGCAATCTGCTTGTTCTTCTCGCCCTTGTTTTGCTTCATCGCGATCCGGGTCGCGATCTCGCGAGGCGACTGTCCTTCGCGCTGGATGTTTTCGATGATCTGGTCGTCGTCGTCGTACTCGTTGTCGATAAACGCCGGCACGACCGACAGCCCCTTGACCTTGCTGGCGCGGTGGCGGCGATGGCCGTGATTGATGATAAAGCGGCCCTCGATCTCCTTATTGTCGCGCAGCGACAAGGGTGTCTTGGGGCCTTTTGGACCGAAGCTGGCGGCCAGCTCGGCGATGCTCTCCGGCCGGAAGCCTGGATTCTCTGCCGTCCGCGGCTGATTCGGATCCTCGTCAATCAGATCGATGTCGATCATGAGCGGCCCGCGATCGCGCGGCGCCACGGCCGGCGCCGCTGCCGGCGTCGGGTCGCGTTTCAGCAGGGATGCCAGGTCATCGTCCGAGTCATCCATTCCAAGGTTGTCGGTAAGTGCGTTCATTGTCCAATCTCCATCTTTTCGTGTACATATGCAGCCACGGCGCGGACCTCCTGGGCTGCAGGGCGGGCCGTGGTTTTTTTGATCTTCCACACCGGGATGCCGGTTGCCATGGCGTCGGCGATGCTGCCGCGCCTGTGGATCTCCATCGGGATCATCAATTGTGGATACTTCGCTTTCAATGCGGCCAGGTTTCGCATCTGCATCGGATCGCGGCCATCAACCATGTTGGGCAGCATGCCAAGGAACTGCAGTTTCGAATTGCGCTTCTGCATGTTGCCGATCACGGTCAACAGCTTCCGGATGCCGTCGATGCTGTACTTCTGCATCTGAATCGGTGACAGGACGCAATCGGCAATGTTCAACGCGGCTCTCAGGCTGACATTCAGCGACGGCGCCGTGTCGATCAGCAGCACGTCGAAATGCTGCGCCATGGCCTCGATGTTCGCCTTGAAATGCTCCGCGATCTGGCTGAACTTGAGCGTGTTCACATCGGCCATTTCATCGTCCGCCTCGATCAGGCACACCAGCGGCCCCTCTGGCAACCTGCCCAACGCGGCGTGAACGCCATCGGTACTATTCGGCTCGAAGAGCTTGCTTGCCGTGTAACCACTGGCGAACTGCCGCAGGCTGGACGACGAATTCTTCTGCGGATCCAGGTCAAGGACTCCGACTCGCAGGTCACGCTCCAGAAAATCGAATGCCAGGTGTACGATGTTCGATGTCTTACCGTCGCCGCCCTTTTGCTGTGCCACCACGCCGATTTTCATTGTTTCGCTTCCCGTTTTTTTGCCGCTTCGCCGGCCCATTTCTTGACGATGTAGGCCTGGTGCTCCGGCAGCACCGCCGACACCCGCTCGTACCCCTCGGGCAGGCTCTTGGCCTCGAAAGCCGCCCACACCCGCTGTACTGCCTGCGATACCGCGCCCCTGGATAGCCCCAGCGACTGCACGAAGCTCGATTGCTGCCGCCCATCCACCAGCACGCCGCGCGCTATCTCGATCGTTTGCGGCCCCACTTCCAGGCCCTTGATGCTGGCCTGGAACTGCGCCTCGGTTAGTTGCTTCTTCATCCGCATCACCCATGTCATCTCTCCGCGCCTTGGTTGAACAATGCCGGTGTCAGCCAGCCACAACACCTATAGTTTAGCTAAACTTCACGAGAGTGTCAAGAATTTAGCGGCTAAATTGTGCGCCGGCCAGCGCGGCATTGCGGCGGTCTAGTCCCAGGACAGGGCGCCCCCGGTCTGGTATTCCGTGACGCGCGTCTCGAAGAAATTGCGCTCCTTCTTCAAATCGATCATCTCGCCCATCCAGGCAAATGGATTGGTCTCGTTGGGGTAGATCGCTTCCAGCCCGATCTGCACCGCACGACGATTCGCAATGAAACGCAGGTAGCTCTTGAACATGACGGAATTGAGGCCCAGGACGCCGCGCGGCATCGTGTCCTCGGCATAGCGGTATTCAAGCTCGACAGCCTGCAAGAACAGCGCCTGGATCTCGTCGCGGAATTGCGCAGTCCACAAATCCGGATTCTCGCCCTTGATGGCATTGATCAGATCAATGCCGAAATTGCAGTGCATCGACTCGTCGCGCAGGATGTACTGGTACTGCTCGGCTGCGCCGGTCATCTTGTTCTGCCTCCCAAGGGCGAGGATCTGCGTGAAACCGACGTAGAAGAACAGTCCTTCCATCAGGCAGGCGAACACAATCAGCGATCGCAGCAATCTCTGGTCGGCCTCCACCGTCCCGGTCTTGAACTCGGGATCGGTTAGGGTCTCGATGAAAGGAATCAGGAACTGGTCCTTGTCGCGGATCGACGGCACTTCATTGTAGGCATTGAAGATTTCCTGTTCGTCCAAGCCCAGCGATTCGACAATGTACTGGTAGGCGTGGGTATGGATCGCTTCTTCGAATGCCTGGCGCAGCAGGTACTGGCGGCACTCGGGCGCCGTAATGCAGGTCGAGCTCGGCGATATGGACTTTCTGATAGATCATCCGACCGTAGACTTCGGCCATGGCCCGCACATCGGGCTGCAACGCATAGTGGATCGCCGGCTGCTGTTGGCAAGCGCTGTTGATGGCCGATTCCAACTGCACGATCGAGATAAGACAAGACATCGCGTCCTCCGAATGAAAGCCCGATACGACCGCTCAGAGACCCTTCGGCTGGTAGTACGCGACCATCCACGTGCACCAGACAAGGAACGCGAAGTGCAACATGAACTTGAAACCGGCAAAAGTGCCTGGCGTATCCCAGAAATACAACATGCGGAAGAATTGGAACACGCAGTCGAGAATGACGACGTACCTGAGCAATGGCCAGAGCAGCATCAGGACGACATAAATACCCTTGACCAGGGCGCTAGAATTCGCGCCATCGCCTTTGTCGACGATCTTGGGCTGAGGAGCTGCAGGAACATCATTACCGGTTTTAGGTGCCGGAAACTTGATTACCTTCGTCATGGCTTGACCCCTTCTCATTTTCCAGTTCAAATGCTGCTACAGGCATCCGCGCCTGGGCTTGAGCATGTCAGTGCTCAAGTCGAGCCCCCGGAGCGATCCGGGGTGCTTCTCTCTACCAGGTCAAACGCACTCGGCCTTCAAGAACAGTATAGGGCAAAATGCCCTAATTGACAAAAATATATAGCTAAACATTGATGTATCTTTAGCCGCTAAAACCTCTCCCATGGCGTAAAATCGCATCTCAATGTTTCCAGATGCAACCCAGCCCGGCACACTCGCACAGAAGCGCCCAGCACGCGTATGGGATGGCCGAGTCCTCGCTGATCCAGCGCCGCACTGTTCTGTCGCCCTTTGCACCAAGCCCCAGCTCCCGCGACGCCTGCCGCCCGGTGAAACCGGCCAGGCGCAGCACCTGGCGGATCTCTTCGCCGGTCGGCTGCAGCCAGCCGGCGGCCGCCGGCAACAAACACTCATCCCTGATTGACGGCTCAGTCATCAAATCGTTCCCTCTTTTTTATCGGTGGTTTTATTATCGGATAATCCGCAAGCTGATCATTCCATAAATCGTCTGATTGCAAGTCGGATCGCTGTTCACAACCCGGTTGCCCCGTGCATTAATGCGATAGGTTACAGGCTTGTCGTCGTGCGCCCATACGCTGTTAAAGTCCAGGTTCACCGCCTTGACGACGACGATCTTGCCGAGATCCTTGCGAAAGCACTCATGATGCACGCTGACGATCCGGCAACGCTGTCCCGGCTCAAAATCGGCCGGATCGTGGGGCTCGCCGGCATCGTCCAGCACCAGGACCGGGGTTTCGGCCGTGGCATGAGGGAGCGCTGCGGTTCCAACTACAACAGGCTCGCGCCGCGGCGCATGCGGCGTTGGTGGCGCCGCGTTGCGTCTGGCCTTTTCAGCGGCGGCGGCGGCGCGCACCAGGGGAGCGGCGGCCGCCGCCCATTTCCTGACCATAAAGGCCTGATGCGCCGTGAGGACGACGTCCACCAGCACGAAACCGGACGGCGGCGCTAATGCGTCGTCCAGGCCCGCGGCCGGCTTCCGCCTGGCGGGGACTGGCAAGGCCTGAATCCAGGCGGGCAGCTCGTCGGTCGCGCGCCGTTCCTGGTATTCCGCGACCAGGTAGCGTCGCTCCTTGGCCAAGAAGCCAGCGAAGATCGCGGCCGCGGCGGCATCGACCGCCAGGCCGCGCATCGGGCCGCAAAAGTGAGAGCGGTATCCAGTCTCGGAAATGAACGGACCGTCGAGGTCAATGGCGTGAAACTCAAGAGGACAGTTCAAGACCGAACCGAGGCCGCCGCCATACTTTACCCAGCAGCGGATCTCCTTCACGCAAATGATGAACTCACCCTGCTGACCCCACATCGGAACCGCACCAGGTTCGGCTTGGCAGTGACGCTTGACGATCGCGCCGGCCGACGCCTCCCCGGCGCCAGAGCCGAAATGCGTTCCACCATTGAGCTTCCACACTGCAGCCTCGTAGCGCTCGCTGATCACCAGGGCGGCGAAATCCGCCCGATCGAGCACCGCCGTGTTGTAAAGTTCGACACATTCCTTCGCCACGGCCAGCAAGCCGGCATGGTCGGCCGGCATCGTGGCCGCGAGCGCCGCGGCAGCCTGGTCGCGCTCCCAAAGGGGATCGGTCGTCGGCTTCTTGGCCGGCTTGGTTGTCCTGACCATCGGAATTCTCCGGTTATTGACCTGGGCAATGCCCGGCCTTCACGTTACGTTATAGGGCAAATTGCCCTAATTTGCAAATTACCCGTGCTGCCTGACGCGAATTCATAAAGGTTTATCCATTGCGCATACCGGCGCCGATCGGCAAGGCCAACGTAACGCCTGCCCGCGCTCCCGCTTGGGTTCCGTCCCGATTTGCTGCGCAAATCTGAACGGCTGCCTGCAGGGGTGCCGGATGAATCCGCCCCCTAAACCCCGCAAACGCCCCCGCCAAGGGTCACAGAGGCCGCAGACTCGCAAACGTCGCCTGGGTGGACTCCGGGCACCGGCCAGGAATTGATCGCGCGTGTAGCCCTCCTGATGTCGTTGCATCGCGGCCAGCTAATTCCTATCGCGCTTACCAGGCAACCGCGGCCAGGCGGCGGCCGCAGTTGCCAACATCGCTTCGAGGCCCCTCCCTGGCGTAAACCACTACTGAGATAGCATGTCGGTGAATTTCGATCGGGCGTAGCCTGCCACCAGGTGTGCAAGAGGTATTTGCAAGCTGCTCGCTGACGGCATTTTTTTCGGTTGGCGTGTGAATGGGAAAATTGGGCCGCTCTCGGCCCACACGATTGCGGGGCTTGCCCCGCAGGCCGTCGCGCAGCGGCGGGGCGTAGGGCGAAGCCCGGAGGGTAGGCGGCCGTGCTGTATGAGATCCTTTTGCGTTAATTTTCGCGCTGGCTGTAGCACTGGCAGGGGGTTCTTTTCCTGCCCCCTTTGGGGGCCTGGTGTTGTTCGAATGACCCGCGCAGCGGTATGAGTGTTTCTGCGGGGTCGAGGCTGGGTGTTTCATGTTTTTTGTTTCAAATGTTTCTCTATTTAGAGAGAATCGGACATTTTTCGGGTTGGGTCGGACATTTTTCGGGCGAGTCGGACATTTTTCGGGTTTGCTACTCGGACATTTTTCGGGCTAGGGACGCGGCCCTATTCGGACATTTCTCGGGTTGGAGGGGCGTGCGCATTCGGACATTTTTCGGGTTGGCCGGGATTGGCCCTATTCGGACATTTTTCGGGCTGGGAAAACGGACACTTGACTTACAAAAGTCCTGATGGATACAATCGGACATTCATTTTGTCAAGTTCGAATAGCCCGGTGTATGTCCGGAATTCACCTAACATTGCCCGAAAGAACGATGAAACTCCAGCACGTTCATAAGCTCGATCCCGAGCAGCCGTTAGGTGTCCTGCAGGTCAACATGAGCAACGCTTTGACGCGCAGCGCTCACGGACTGTCACTGGCCGAGAAGCGCATCATCGCCGCGTGCATCGCCAAGACCGACCAGCTCCCAAACATGGCGCAGATCCAGCAGCGGGGCGCCTGGCTGGTTCGATTGTCGGCCGCCGACTATGCGGAGACTTTCAATGTCGATATGAATACGGCCTATGACCAGCTTCAATCCGCCTCGGAGACGCTGTTCGGCCGCTACATACGGACGTTTCGTAAGACCCGCAAGGGTGTCGAAGAGTACAAATTCCGTTGGTGCGGCGGGATCCGGTATCACAAGGGCGAGGGCTGGGTCGAGCTGGACTGGTGGCATGAAGTGGTGCCGCACCTGTTCGGTCTGCGCAAAGAGTTCACGAGCTACAAGCTCGCCCAGGCTTCCGCCCTGCGATCGGCCTACTCGTGGCGCCTCTTCGAGGTCCTGCAGTCCTGGCAGGACACGGGCCGCTATCAACCCTCGATCGAGGATTTCTGCGTCGCGATGGATGTTCCAGAAAGCTACAAGAAGGATTTCAAGTCAATTCGCACGCGGGTAATCGAGCCGGCAGTCGTTGAGCTGATCGGGAAAAACAACATGTTCATCGAATGGGAGCCCATGCGCGCCGGCCGCAAGGTGATCGGGCTTGACTTCAAATTCGGCATCAATCCACAGCAGAGTTTGCTCTGAACCGCTATTCGGACATTTTTCGGGTCAGCTTCGCCGGCATCGTGGCCGGCCTATTCGGACATTTTTCGGGTAAAAACAGTCCATTCCTGCGATGTTTTGATCGAGAAATTGCCATATGACTTCATAGGAGAAACTGTTTCCGGTGTATTCGGACATTTTTCGGGTTGCCGGGCGGGGTCTTCGACCGGCCTATTCGGACATCCTTCGGGTTGTTTTGGGGGCGGGGTGCGAACTTGCTCTTGACGTTGGAAAGGCGCTGGAAGCCCGAAGGGGCGAGACTCCTCCGGAGGCCCGATGCGCTCGCGCACGACATAGCCGGTTTTCGCCGGGGCGAAAATTCCCCATCCCCGCGTCAACGTCCTGGTGTTGCCTGTTTGACGCTTAGCATCCGATTAACGAACGTATCGGGCTATCCTGAAACGGACTATCACGGTTACTATAATTCCAATTGCAGCAATTACATGGTGACTGAGGGCCAGTGAACTGGCCGAAGGCAATTTAGCTAAATATTTCTCACAACAAAAATTTAGCGGCTAAAATCGTCTACCCAACAAGAATAGAGCTTCCGTGTACTACAACCTTATATTTTTTACAAATATTCTTCGTATCCTCGATGAAAAGGGGCTCACGAAGTCCGATCTGGCGTCCGAAGCCGGCATCTCCGTTTCTTTCTTGTCGGATTTGACGACCGGCCAGGGCAATCCCTCGCTGCGGATCATGGAACAGATCGCAACGGCACTCGATACGCCGTTGGCGACCCTGCTGGAATTTACGGATCTCGACAAGGAAACCCTGGATGCCCTGGCGGGCGGTCATGCGCGCCTCAGCCTGCCGGCGGGATTCGTCCGGGTTGCGGCCACGCTAACCGAGTTCCAGGCATTCCAGGTTCGCCAGTGGGACGCCGAGAACCGCAAGATTTTGATGAAGTTACGCGGCAAAAACCCAAGGCGATAACGCCAGGGAAGGGCCAATCGGCGCAGAGCCGGGCACACGTGCAACGCGTTTGTCAATCCTGTCATCGAACAGGACATAGGAAATAAAATTTCCGATAGTAAGTTTGTAACGGGCAGCGTGAGGTAGCGCAAACCTTTTTCACCTCGCACGATACGATTTAACATCGTTTGTTCTGTGTCGTCTTTCGGTATATCCTCAGCCATGTAGTATCAAGTGGTTGATAGGAGGGCCGACCATGAGTGATCCAGACGACAATTTTTCGACGGTGAAAGAGCGCGCGAAGGTCAAACTAGAACGCGATATGGGTCTCGTGCTGCTGACCGCGCTCAATCATCCGCGGACGGCCGAGGTCTTGTGCAACCCGGACGGACGCCTCTGGCACGAACTGCTGGGCGAGCCGATGAAGTGCATCGGCAGCCTGCGGCCGGCGCAGGCCGAGGCGATCATCAAGACCGTGGCGGCCTATCACGGCAAGGAAGTCAGGCATCTCAAACCCATGATCGAAGGCGAGCTGCCCATCAACGGCATGCGGTTCGCCGGCCAGCTCCCGCCGATCGTGCAAGGTCCCACATTCGCGATCCGGAAGAAAGCGATCGCCGTATTCACCCTGCAGCAGTATGTGGACGATGGAATCATGACGGCGCAGTACGGCGCCGTCATCAGCGCCGCCGTGCGCGCCCATCGCAACATCCTGGTGGTCGGCGGCACCGGCTCCGGCAAGACCACGCTGGTCAACGCCATCATTGATGAAATGGTGACAAGCAATCCGGCCGAACGGATCTGCATCATCGAAGACACGGCCGAGATCCAGTGCGCCGCTGAGAATTTTGTCCAGTACCACACCTCGCTTGAAGTGTCGATGACGGCACTGCTCAAGACGATCCTGCGCATGCGCCCCGATCGGATCCTGGTCGGCGAAGTCCGCGGCGCCGAAGCGCTCGACCTGCTCGATGCCTGGAACACCGGGCACGAAGGCGGCGCCGGCACGCTGCATGCGAATAGCAGCCACGCGGGCCTGACCAGGCTGAAATCGCTCATCTCCCGCAACGAATCGGCGCCAGCCGACATTGAACCGCTGATCGGCGAGGCGGTTCATCTAGTTGTTCATATCGCCCGTACCCCCGAAGGCCGACGCGTACAGGAAATTCTCGAGATTTCCGGCTACGTCGATGGCCGCTACATCACCAAAACCATATAGGAGCTTTCCAAATGCGCGCACTACCAATCCGCCAGTCCGATGCTTTTAAACGAACCGTGACGTTCTACGTCTGCGCTGGACTGCTGTTTGCCTTCATCCTGTTTGCACCACATCACGCCCTCGCTTCGGAAGGCACGGGCGGTTCGCTGCCGTACGAGAGCTGGCTGACGAACCTCCGCAACTCCGTCACCGGGCCGGTCGCGTTCGCGCTGTCGATTATCGGCATCGTGGTCGCGGGCGGGGTGCTGATCTTCGGCGGCGATCTGAATGGCTTCTTCCGTACCCTGATTTTCCTGGTGCTGGTGATGGCCCTCTTGGTCGGCGCGCAGAACGTCATGAGCACCTTCTTCGGACGGGGCGCCGAAATCGCCGCCCTGGGCGATGCGGCCGCCACGAGCTTCAAGATGATCGCGCTGGCCGCCGCGGGCCGGGTGGCATAGCCATGGCACTGCGCACGATACCCATTCGTCGGGCCGGCAACCGACACAACCTGTTCATGGGCGGGGATCGTGAACTGGTGATGTTCTCGGGGTTGCTGGCGTTCGCGCTGATTTTCAGCGCACAAGAGTTGCGGGCGACGGTGGTTGGCCTGTTGCTGTGGTTCGGGGCGCTGTTCGCGGCCCGGCTCATGGCCAAGTCCGATCCTCAGTTGCGCTTCGTCTACATGCGGCATCGCAGGTACAAGCCGTATTACGCGCCGCGCAGCACGCCGTTCCGCTTGAACACGGGCAGTCAGGGGAGGCAATACAAATGACCATCGCAACCATCGCATTCGTCCTGGCCGGCCTCGGCGGACTGATGCTCATATTGCTGTACACGCGCATTCGTGCCGTGCACGACGAGGCCGAGCTGAAAAAGCACCGCTCCAAGGCGGCAGGGTTTGCCGACCTGCTGAACTACGCCGCGGTGGTCGATGACGGCGTGATCGTCGGGAAAAACGGCTCGTTCATGGCCGCCTGGCTGTACCAGGGCGACGACAACGGCAGCAGCACCGACGAGCAGCGCGAAATGGTGTCCTTCCGGATCAACCAGGCGCTGTCGGGCCTGGGCAACGGCTGGATGGTGCACGTGGACGCCGTGCGCCGGCCGGCGCCAGGCTACTCCGATCGGAGCCTGTCGCATTTTCCTGACGCCGTGTCGGCCGCGATTGACGAAGAGCGGCGCCGCCTGTTCGAGGGCCTGGGCAGGATGTACGAGGGTTATTTCGTGCTGACGGTGACGTACTTTCCGCCCATGCTGGCCCAGCGGAAGTTTGTCGAGCTGATGTTCGATGACGAAGCCGTGGCGCCCGATCATCGGGCGCGCACGCAAGGGCTGATCGACAATTTCAAGCGCGAGTGCGTGGCGATCGAATCGCGCCTGTCGTCGGCGGTGAAGCTGACGCGCCTGCGCGGCCAGAAGGTCGTGCAGGAAGACGGTTCAACCGTGACGCACGACGACTTCCTGCGGTGGCTGCAGTTCTGCGTGACCGGGCTGAATCAGCCAATCCAGTTGCCCGGCAATCCGATGTACCTCGACGTGCTGATCGGCGGGCAGGAGCTGTGGGGTGGGGTGGTCCCGAAGATCGGCCGCAAGTTCGTTCAGGTCGTGGCGATCGACGGCTTCCCGCTTGAATCGTCGCCCGGGATCCTGACCGCCCTCGGCGAGCAGCCGTGCGAGTACCGCTGGTCCTCGCGCTTCATCTTCATGGATCCGCACGACGCCGTGGCGCACCTGGACAGGTTCCGCAAGAAATGGAAGCAGAAGATCCGGGGCTTCTTCGACCAGGTGTTCAACACGAACACCGGCTCGATCGACCAGGACGCCATGTCGATGGTGGCCGATGCCGAATCGGCGATCGCGGAAGTGAACAGCGGCTTGGTCGCGCAGGGCTACTACACCAGCGTCGTGGTCCTGATGGACGAGAATCGCGAGCGCGCCGAAGCTGCAGCGCTGTCGCTGTCGAAGGCAATTCGCCGGATAGGATTCGGTGCGCGCATCGAAACGATCAACACGCTCGACGCCTACCTGGGCAGCTTGCCGGGCCACGGCGTGGAGAATGTGCGCCGGCCGCTGATCAACACGATGAACCTGGCGGACCTGCTGCCGACAAGTACGATCTGGACCGGGCTCAATTACGCGCCTTGCCCGATGTACCCGCCGCAGGCGCCGCCGCTGATGAACGGCGTGACGCACGGCTCGACGCCGTTCCGCATCAACCTGCACGTGCGCGACCTCGGCCACGCGATGATGTTCGGCCCGACACGCGCCGGCAAATCGACGCACCTGGCCATGATCGCGCTGCAGCTCCTGCGCTATCGGGGCATGTCGGTCTACAGCTTCGACAAGGGGATGTCGATGTACCCGACCACCAAGGCGGTGGGCGGCAACCATTTTGCCGTCGCAGCCGATGACAGCCGGCTCGCCTTCTGCCCGCTGCAGTTCCTCGAGACCAAGGGCGACCGCGCCTGGGCGATGGAATGGATCGACACCATCCTCGCGCTGAACGGCCTGATTACCACGCCCGCCCAGCGCAACGAGATCGGCAAGGCGATTATCAACATGAAGGACAGCGGCGCCCGCACCATGTCCGAATTCGTCCTCACGGTCCAGGACATGGCAATCCGGGAAGCGCTGCAGCAGTACACGGTGGACGGCATGATGGGCCATCTGCTCGATGCCGAACAGGACGGGCTGGAACTGTCCAAGTTCACGACCTTCGAGATCGAGCATTTGATGGGCCTGGGCGAGAAGTACGCGTTGCCGGTGCTGCTCTACCTGTTCCGTCGTATCGAGCGCAGCCTGCACGGCCAGCCCGCCGCGATCCTGCTGGACGAAGCATGGATCATGCTGGGCCACCCGGTCTTCCGCGACAAGATCAGGGAATGGCTCAAGGCGTTCGCGAAGAAAAATTGCATCGTCATCCTTTCGACACAGAGCCTTACAGACGCTGCCAACAGCGGCATTCTCGACGTGATCGTGGAATCGACGGCGACCAAAATTTTCCTGCCGAACGTGTACGCCCGAGATCCCGATACAGCGGCGCTGTATCGGCGCATGGGGCTGAACAACCGCCAGATCGACATCCTGGCCACCGCGATCCCCAAGCAGCAGTACTACTGCATTTCCGAGGGCGGCCGCCGCCTGTACGACCTGGCGCTGGGGCCGCTTGCGCTCGCGTTCGCGGGCTCCACCGACATGGAATCGATCGGCGAAATCAAGCGGCTCGAAGCCAAGTTCGGCGACGGCTGGGTGCACGAGTGGTTGGAGGCGAAGGGGCTACAGCTCGGCGCGTACGGGGTAGTACCGACCCAAGAACAGCAACGCTACGATGAAGGGGTGACAGCATGAACATGCATATCGGAGAACGGATCAGGAACCTGGTCATGAAGCGGCCGGTCGGCGACGAACGCAACGACCATGAGCTGGTGGACGGCGGCCGCCGTCGCCACGAGAGCGAGAACCCGTACTTGTCGGCACGGCGTACCTGGAACGATCTTTTCGCCGCCAGTGCCGCGAGTCGGCAAATGTGGCAGCTCATGGGCTTGTTGGCGATGCTGACGACGCTTGCCGGCGTCGGCGGCATGATCTACATCGGCAGCCAGTCCAAGTTCGTGCCCTACGTCGTCCAGGTGGACAAACTCGGGCAAGCGGTTGCGGCGGCGCCGGCCGACCGCGCCGCGGCCGCGGATCCCGCGGTCGTGCGGGCAAGCGTGGCGGGATGGATCGGCGACCTGCGCGTGGTCACGCCTGACGTAGCGCTGCAGCGCAAGGCGGTGTTCAGGGTGTATTCGATGCTGGCACCTAACGATCCGGCGACCGCGAAGGCGAACGAATGGCTCAACGGGACGGAGAACAGCAGCCCGTTCAAACGCGCCGCCAAGGAAACCGTCAGCGTCGAGATCGACACCGTGCTCGCGCAGACGCCCGACACCTGGCAGATCGATTGGGTCGAAACGACCCGCGATCGGCAGGGCGTCCTGAAAGGTCAGCCGCAGCGCTGGCGCGCGCTGGTGACGGTCTACACCGTGCCGGCAACGCCGGATACCACCGAACAGCAGATGCGCGATAACCCGCTGGGGATCCACATGCGCGACTTCTCTTGGTCGAAACAACTTTAAGGGGCATTTTCATGAAAAAGCATTTGATAGCGATGATCCTGGGAGCCGCGCCTCTTTTCGTCGCGGCCGCTGACAACACGGCCGCCGCAAAGCCGGCCGGCAAGAACGCAAGCCCGGCGCAGGAACGGGAGGCGGCCGACGCGTACTTTTCCAAGACGGCGCCGAAGCTGACGGCGCAGGAAAAGGCGGCGCTCGCGATCGCGCAGAAGTGGCAGGCCAGCAGTGCCACCGGCATGAAGCCGGTAGCCGGCAACGATGGCATGGTGCGCTTCGTCTTCGGCGCGCAGCAGATCAGCGTCGTGTGCGCGGTGTTGAAAGCGTGCGATATCGAGCTGCAGCCGGGCGAGATGGTCAACAACCTCAACGGCGGCGATCCGCGCTTCATCGTGGAACCGGCCGTGAGCGGGTCCGGCGCGACCGAAGTACAGCACCTGATCCTGAAACCGCAGGACGTGGGCCTGGACACCAACCTGGTCGTGACCACCAACCGCCGCGCGTACCACATCAACCTGCGTTCGCACCGGACCGAGTACATGGCCAGGGTCGGTTTCATCTATCCCGAAGATGCGCTGGCCAAGTGGGATGCGGTCAAGATGCGCGAGGCGAAGCAGAAGCAGGAACAGACGATGCCGCAAACGAAGGAGAACATCGGCGACCTGAGTTTCGCGTACGACATCAACGGGTCGGCAGCGTGGAAGCCCGTGCGGGTCTACAACGATGGCGTCAAGACCATCATCCAGATGCCGGCCGCCATGGCCCAAACCGAGGCGCCTACCTTGCTGGTCGTGCGCAAGGATGGCGGGTGGTTCACCGATGACGAAACGGTCATGGTGAACTATCGCGTCCAGGGCGACCGCTACATCGTAGACACGGTGTTTCAGAAGGCGATCCTGATTGCCGGCGTCGGCCACGGACAGGACCGCATCACCATCACCAAGGGGAAATGACATGCGCGCCTCCATTTTTCCAGTCCTGTTGCTGGCCGGTCTGGCCGGCTGCGCCACTACCAGCACCGCGCCGACCGGATACGGCAGCTTCGTGACCAGCAGCAGCCCGGCCAACGACAAGGTCGTTGTCGATGACGTTGTGAAGCGCCTGGTGACGGCGTATCCGCCAGCGCGTACCCGGCTCAATCTGCGGCAATCGACCACCGATCCTTTCGGGTCGGCGCTGGTGGCCTCGATGCGGACGAAGGGCTACGCGCTGGGCGAATACCAGGCCGCGCCGCCGGCAGCGGCCGACGCCTACACCTTCGCCTACGTCTTCGACCAGCCTGCCGGGACCGGCTTGTACCGCGTTACTCTGCTTATCAACAATCAGGCGTTGTCGCGGGTGTACGAGACTAAAGACGGGACGATCGTCCCGGCCGGCTATTGGGTCAGAAAGGAGTGACGGACCATGAGCGCGATACCAGAAGACCAAATGCTGCCGGAAGCCTCGCCTGGGGAACAGTCGGGCGGGATCCGGCGCGTCAACAATCTGCCTGTCTACATCGTCGGTGGCCTTATCGGAGTCTTCCTCATCATCATGGTCCTAGTTGCAATGGACCGGGCGGCGAACCAGAACCGGCCAGCGGAGCAACAGCAGGCCAAGGCCGGCACGACGACGATGTTTGCCAAGGAACTGGCGGGCGACAGGAAGGACGGCATCATCCAGGCACAAGCGGCCACGCCACCGGCAGTGCCGGATCTGGCCGCGGCTGGCCAGCCGGGCAGCGTGCCGATCATCCGGCCGGCCAGCCTTGACCTGCCGCCAGCGCCACCCACGTCGCAAGCCTATGCGGGCCAAGGGCAGGGCGCGGCGCCGCGCAGCCCCCGCGAAGAGGAAGCGGCGCGGATCCGGATGATGAAGCTGCAGCAGCTCGATGAAGCGGTGAAGGCCAGGACCGGCATTCAGGTCGTGGCGCCGCGCAGCTCGGGATCGCCTCCGGCTTCGGGCGCGGCGCCTGGCAGCGCGCCGGCCAGCAATGCCGAAGTCCTGGCGCGTCTCGCGGCCGTGCGCCAGCAGATCGACGCGGCCACGCAAGACGATCCCACGGCAGCGTACCAGGCGCGGCTGCAGCAGCTTCAACAGCTCCAAGCTGCAGGGTCCGGGGCCACGGGCGCCGCGGGGGGTGGCGCCACGCCGCAGTTGGTCAATGCCAGCGCCGGCAGCGACGCCATGACCCGATTCGCCGGCACCGGCCAGGGTGATCGCTGGCGGTTGGAGTCGAAGCCGGAGGCGCCGCGCACGCCGTACGAACTGCGCGCCGGCTTCGTCGTGCCGGCGTTGCTCATATCCGGGATCAATTCGGAACTGCCCGGCACCATCATGGCGCAGGTCAGCCAGGACGTATACGACACGCCGACCGGCAAGTGGAAGCTGATACCGCAGGGTTCCCGGCTTGTCGGCACCTACGCCAGCGAAGTCGCCTACGGCCAGTCGCGCGTGCTGATCGCCTGGCAGCGCATTGTCTTCCCCGATGGGAAGGCGATGGACATCGGCTCGATGCCGGGCGCCGACAGCGCAGGGTATGCCGGCTTCAAGGACCAGGTGAACAATCATTATTTCCGGGTCTTCGGCTCGGCGTTCCTGATGTCGGCAGTCACAGCGGGAATTGCGAAGAGCCAGCCTGAAAGCACGCCCTACGGCAGCCCAAGCTTTAGCAGTGCGCTCAGCCAGTCCGTGGGCCAGCAACTCGGCATGGTGACGGCGCAGCTTATCGCGAAGAACCTGAATATTTCGCCAACGCTGGAAATCCGGCCGGGCTACCGTTTCAACGTCATCGTCACCAAAGACATGACTTTTTCCAAGCCGTACCAAGCCTTCGATTATTAAGAGGAGAGACATCATGAAAACGAAAGCTCGCCCTGTTTTAGCCGCTAAAGCCGCCGCCATCCTGGCGTTGGTTTCTGGACTCGGGGCCGTAGCGCCGGCCTCAGCGCAGTGGGCGGTAGTTGACATCGCCAACGTGAAGCAAACTACCGTTTCGGCTTTGGAAAACGTCGCGCAAACGGCAAAACAAATCCAGCAATACCAGACGCAGTTGCAGCAGTACCAGAATATGCTGCAGAACACCACGGCGCCGGCAACGCAAATATGGGATCAAGCCCAAAGGACGATGACCGCCTTGCGCGGCTCGATCGACACGCTGAACTACTACAAGGGCACCTTGGGCAGCGTCGATGCGTACCTGGGCAAATTCAAGGATACGGCCGGCTATGCGGCGTCGCCGTGCTATTCCGTGAATGGCTGCACCCAAGCCCAATGGGACGCCATGAAGGCGTCGGAGCGCCTGGGTTCCGAGGCGCAGAAGAAGGCGAACGACGCTTTGTTCAAGGGGCTCGATCAGCAGCAGGAAGCCATGGTGGCGGACGCGCGCCAATTGGAGCAGTTGCAGAACTCGGCGCAGGGCGCCACGGGTCAGATGCAGGCGATCGGCTACGCAAACCAGCTCGCGAGTAACCAATCGAATCAGTTACTTCAAATTCGGGGGCTGCTGATCGCCCAACAGAACGCAATTGCAACGCGAAATCAGGCTTTGGCCGATCGGGAGGCCAAAGAAGCGGCGGCGGCCGAGTCCATCCGCCAAGGTACTTTTGCCCGTACGCCCGTTACACGAACCTACTAAGGACTGAATCATGGATTTGAAAAGCAAAACAGTGCTCGTCACGGTGGTGGCAGCGACGCTTATTAGTGGGTGTAATCGGCCTGTGGAGGTTACAACCACACCGTGCGACCAATTAGGAAGGACCACCGACCCGAAGCTTCAAGCTGAGTTAAAAGAAAAATGCGGTCATGGTGGTCCGGATTTTAAGCCGACTCCAAAAACCAAAGTGTATTAAGGAGCTGACATGAATAAGCCAGTCATAGCATTAAAACCCCTTACCTGGTTGTTGTTCCTATGGCTGGCCTTTTTTTCAGCGCAAGCCTTTGCGGCGGTCGAAAGCGTAGGGGTCTTAAACAATGTTCTCGATAAATTCGAGACAGCGTCGGCCACATGGAAAACGGTCATGACTGCCAAGGCAACCTGGTTGTTTTGGCTGTTGGTGGTAATCAGCATGGTGTGGACATTCGGGCTCATGGCGCTGCGTAAAGCCGATATTGGGGAGTTTTTCGCGGAGTTTGTCCGATTCACCATGTTCACCGGTTTCTTCTGGTGGTTGCTGCTCAATGGACCACAATTTGCGGTTGATATCATCAAGTCGCTGCGAATGATCGGCGCCCAAGCATCAGGATTGCCGAACGATTTGACGCCATCAGGCATTGTCGATATGGGATTCGACATTTTCTTTAAAGTGCTGGATCAATCGACAGCGTGGAAGCCCATGGATAGCTTATTTGGGATGCTGCTCGGTATCGCTATCTTGCTCATGTTCGCGTTAATTGGCGTGAACATGCTATTGCTGCTTGTGAGCGGATATCTTTTTGCCTATGCCGGGGTCTTTATCCTCGGTTTTGGCGGCTCGAAATGGACTTCGGAAATGGCAATCGGCTATTACAAGTCGATCCTCAATGTAGCCCTTCAACTGATGGCGATGGTACTTATTGTTGGCGTAGGAAGATCATTCATAGATGACTACTACACGGCCATGAGTGCTGGTGTGAAATTAAAGGAAATGGGTGTGATGGTCGTGGTAGCAGCCAGTATGTTGTTCCTGGTCGCGAAAGTACCGCCCCAGGTCGGCGCGCTTGCGGGCGGCACGACCGGCAACCTGGGATCTAACTTCGGGGTAGGTGCGGCCATGGGTGCTGCGGCCATGGGTGCAGCGGCCATTGCGTCGGCCGGCGCTGCGTTAGCAGCCGGCGCAGCCGGCGCTGGGGGAGGCGTGCAAGCGCTGATGGCAGCTTACTCGAAGGCGAGCGCGGCCGAGAGTGCCGGAGGCGGCGCTGGCTCATTGCTGGCTGCGGCCGGTGGCGGTGGCGGTGGCGGTGGCGGTGGTGGTGGCGGTGGCGGTGGCGGTGGCGATGCTGGCGGCAGCAGCCCATTCTCGGCGGCGATGGGAGACTCCGGGACCAGCTCGTCCAGCGCCGGCAGTTCTAGCGCCGGCAGCTCCGGCGCCGACTCGGGCGGTGCAGGAAACAGCAGCTCAACTACAGGCGCGGGCGCACCAGGCGGCGCCGCGGGTGAGGGTTCACCAGGGAAGGTCAAGCGGGGCGGGAAGCTGGCGGCGGCCGGCGCGATGGCCGCGCGAGCGGGCAAGGTAGCCGCCGGCACTGCGGCCAACCTGGCAGTAGGTTCGTGGGATGTTGCCAAGGGTAAGATGGGGGATATGAAGGCCGGGGCGCTGGAACGGATGGCCGAGTCAACAGGTGGGAAGATCGCAGCAGCGATCGAGGCGCGCGGCGCGATGGAGAAGGCCGCCAAATTCGATGACAACAGTCTGTCGGCGGGCGCCGATAACAAGACGGTTGATGCGGCCGCCGAGATTGCGCAGTTCCGCGATCGCGCGTCCAAGTCTTCGTAGCGCCGGGGAAGTGTCACCATGCCGTTTCTTGATCTTCCTCCACTAATGCAAGAGCGCGTGGTGTGCTCGATCTCGTCGGCGATTAAGTACGAGGTGCCGGCGAATATCGTCCTGGCCGTGGCCGAGAAAGAGGGTGGCAAGCCCGGCCAGTGGGTGGCCAACACCAACGGGACTTACGATGTGGGCTCGCTGCAGTTCAACACCGAGGCCCTGCGCGATCTGGCGAGATACGGAATCACAGCCGCGCACGTCGCCGCGGCTGGCTGTTATCCCTACGAGCTGGCAGCGTGGCGGCTTCGCATGCACATCAAGAACGATACGGGGGATATTTGGACACGGGCCGCGAATTACCACTCCCGCACTGAGCGTTTCAATTCCATCTACCGCGCGGATCTCATACGGCGCGCGGAGAAATGGGCTACCTGGATCGATGCAAGGTTCCCTACGCGTGAAGTGCTGACAGGGACCGTTCAAAGTATGCTGGCCGATCGACCAGCGCCGGCCAGGATGGCAGCTCGTGCCGGCGTCGTGCCCCCTCGCGCGGGGCCGTCCTATCAAAACGCCACCAGCTATGTACCGCGCCGATTGCTTGCCAACGGCCAGCCGTGAGGCCAGGCTATATCAGCCGGTGGGGCAGGGCATAACCAGGCTCGGAATTCGATGATTTAGCAGCTAAAGTATGGTGTTTGATGGATTCGGTATAACCGTGATTCGTCATTTGCCGCGTTGCGAAATAAGCAGCATACTTAAGTCTGTTTCATTATATCGAAATCCTTTACCGGGAGATGATTATGAGTAACCGTATGTTGCACATGCTGTCGCCGTCCCGCCGCGACGACGTAGCGGCGATCGTGGGCGATACCGAAGCGCTGATGAAGCTTCGCAAGGCCATTGACGAGGCACTCCTGACTGGCACGGGCGGCACCTTCCTATTCCAGTCAGATGGAGAGGGCTATTCCTGTGCGATCGTGCGGGTAGAAGACATGTATCCGGTACACACAACTTACGTCGGCGAGGTCAACCCGGTGCGGTCGGAGCGGGAAACGGTCAGCCTGCGGGGCGTGCCGAATTTCTTGCAAGCCTTATGCAAGGCGGCGCCGCCAGCCGCCCCTCTCCCGATACCGCGCTTCCTTCCGGCCAGTGAAAGCGCCTAAGTTTAGAGATTTGTTCATAGGAGACATCATGCGTCACACCACCCCTCTAGCGCTGCTCCTGCTTCTTCTGCCAGTCGGACAAGCCGGCCATGCACAGTCTCCGGCGAACTTGTTTGCGTCGCCTGTTTCAACAACAGTCTATGTATCCTTTGCTGATGGCAGCGTCCGGTTTCGGCCGGGCGCTGAAAGCGCCGAGAGTCTGGCGGCGGCCGGCGCTGCAGCGCTTGTTTCGATACGGGGACGGACAAGTACCACCAGGGCGACGGCGAAGGACGAGGCGTTGGCCCTGGCGCGCGCCAGGGCGGCCAGGTCCTACCTGATCGCGCGGGGCGTGTCGCCATTGAAGATCACTATCAACTACGCATCTGCAGCCGATTTCATCGCGGACAACACCACCGCTGCCGGCCGGCAGCAAAACCAGCGGGTGGAGATCGACATCATCAATGTGTCGGCCGGACCAGCGGAGTAGGGCAGCAACCAGGTAGTTTCGATTTGTTTTATCCAGCAATCCAAACGTAAAGGAGCTTCACATGCGTGACGAGAATAAAGTGGGCGTTCCGAACAGGACTGTCGTGGGTCAAACTGACCAGGGCATCGAACAGGATACGCAGCGCCTGCACAGCATCGTTGGTATGGCGGCCGTGATGATGAGTAATCCGCTGGACTCAATGCCTCGCTACATCACGGCCAATCTGGTAAAAGGACATGTGGATGCGGTGCGCGAGATCCAGGATCCGCGCACCAGGCAGCTCGCGCTTAACTGTATAGCTGAAATGGGCTTCGCGCAGAAGCACTACCAGGCCGAGGTCGAACGCCAGGCGCCGGATTTGCTGGAACGGGCGAAAGCCGCCAATGCGGCGATCGCGGCTGAGTTAGGCGACGACTATCAGCCGCCAGCCAATGTACGCGCCGGAATGCTGCGGGCCGGGATCGGGGGGCCCGAAGAAGTGGCTGCTGCCCAGGCCTCGATGCGGGGTCGCGGCCGGCGATGAACGGAAGAAAATCATTACCAAACCAGTCACACCTTGATTATTCCCGGGTTGTTCGACAAACCGCCCAGCTAACGGAAAATAAAATGTTCCCCTTCAAAATGCGTTCGCTTACCCAGACAATTGACGACGAGATCCATCGTGCCGTACGGCAGGAAGCACCAGGCAAATATTGGGCATTTCGAGCTAGCGATTTTTTTGCGCGCAGCGGTTTCGCGTCGGGGTTTATCGCGCTGGTCTTGTATTGCTCAGTCTATGTGTTCGCACAAGCGTCGGGATACTTAGCAAGACCAGAATTCTCCGATGTGGTCCAAGGATTCGCCGTGGTAATAGTCGCCTGTTTGGGCATCGGCACAATCAGCCAGCTCGCTCGCGACATCTTGTTCAAGGATCTGGAAAAAATTGCTCACTCAGCGCTCCCACGCGTAGTCACCAGACTGGTCTGAATACGTCGTCGTGACTGATGAGAACCAGGGCGATCTCCGTTGCGGCCAAGCTTGTGTCGTCTACCGGCTCAACACCGGCAGCTAGTGGGATCTCACAAACGGTCGTTTGGGAGAGCGCCGGCAGCTGATCGAATTTGCTATGGACCTCCGGGCAAGCGGATTCTCAAAACCCTTTCTTGAATCATAGTTCTCATATACAGTGTTGCCGTCGAGTTTCGAGAACACAAGGAACACAAATGCTCATCGGTTATGCGCGAGTGTCCACCGCCGACCAGAACCTGGCGCTGCAGACGGACGCTCTGACCGCGGCAGGGTGCGAGAAGATTTTTACGGACAAGGCCAGCGGCGCCGTGTCGGATCGCGCCGGCTTGGCCGAGGCCCTGGCCTTCGCCCGCGAGGGCGACAGCCTGGTCGTGTGGAAGCTCGACCGCCTCGGGCGCTCGATGAAAGGCTTGGTCGATCTGGCTGCAACGCTCGAAGGACGCAAGATCGACCTGCGCTCGCTGACGGACGGGATTGACACCAGGGGAGCGGCGGGGCGCTTCTTCTTCAACGTGATGGCCGCGCTGGCCGTCATGGAGCGCGAGCTGATCCTGGAACGGACCAATGCTGGTTTGGCGGCTGCTCGGCTGGCCGGCAAGGTCGGCGGGCGCCGGCCGTCCATGACTCCTTCAAAGCTGGAAGCTGCGCGAAAGCTGCTGCACGCCGGCCAGGCTCCAAAGGAGGTGGCCAGCGTCGTCGGCGTGTCCGTGGCAACGCTCTATCGCCACCTGCCGGCCAGCGAGCGGCAGGCCGATCCGTTGGCCGGCAGATAGTATCAACTCACCGAAAGCGAACGTGGCATCGAAACAACCAAAGGCTAAAGTTGCGGCTGCTAAGGCGGCAAAAGTCACTTATGTCTATTCCAAAATTGCCGAACCGTACCAGAGGACGCTGCACCGGCTGTGGAATAAGGGCCTGATAATCGACAATAGGGGCGATGCGGAGAGCGCCTTGAAGACCATCGGGTACTACCGGCTGCTGATCTACATGCGGCACTTCCAAAGCAACGCGGCCCCCCGGAATTTCCTTCCACGCTCGAAATTCAGTTCTATCGTCGCGCTGTACAATTTCGATCGTGAAGTCCGGCTATTGACACTGAACGCGATTGAAAAACTGGAAGTGGCGTTGCGCACGGCGATCATCAATCCCCTCGCTGAACTCCATACGCCGCATTGGTATCTTGACGCGAGGCACTTTGACGACGACATAAAATTCCATGGTGTGATGGGTAAAATCATCCAGGGTGCGAGCGTGAGGAAGGGTCTGGCCCTGACGCATTATTTCGACAAGTACCATGCGCCAGTGCTACCGCCGATCTGGCTAGTCTGCGAGAAACTGACCTTCGGCGCGCTGTCCCGTTTTTTTGAGGCTTTGCGCATCGACCGGCGCAAAATTGTCGGCCGCTACATCTGGTCGTATCCCGAGCACTTGCTTGTCTCCTGGTTCCACGCCCTGGCCCATTTACGCAATATTTGCGCGCACCAGGATCGGCTCTGGAACAACCCGATTACGGCGTTTTCGCCCGAGGCGCATAAGACATACGTCGGGGAGTTCGTTGCTCCGACAAGTTTTTATAGCCGTGCTGTCGTGATACAGCTCTTAATGCGGGAGCTGGGCCTGAACGGTTGGTGGCGCGACAGCTTGCTCGCCTTATTAGCATCCTGCGCGCATGTGGACCCTCGTACACACCTGGGCTTTCCTCGGGGCTGGGAAGCTCGGCCGGCATGGGCTTGACAGCGCGCGCGCCGCTTGACAAGTCGTGACAACCTATTTACCATTGTGAATGACAACGCTGGGAACGCCTCTCGCAGAAGCGAAACATCCTTAGCTAAAAGGCGCGAAAGCGCCTTTTTCATTTTGTGCTGCCGATTTCGCAAACCGATCCGGTTAAGCCACCGTCCATCATCGCCTGGTCGCGCAGATGGCTGCAGGGTCACCGCGCGATGGCTCAAGTCAAGCCGCTCCCCGCGCGATAGGTATGGAACCGATGAAAGCTGCCGAGGTCTGAGTTTTACCCTCATCAGAAAAGCGAAATCATGGAAGCGCCAGATTCGATACAGCCGACCAACGATATGACCGCCCTCATTGACCAGGCGATCGAATGGTTCGGCGCTCTCGATCGCGACCTGGCGGCCGCCTTCCTCACGAGGCGCGGAGTACATTTCGGCGTCGTCGTCCGAGTTCTGTCCGGGCCAGAGCAACGCCGCGGATCCGCCCGGCCGTAACCGACTCGCCGGCCGGCGCCGTCGCGCCCAACGCAAAAGCCGGCCGCGCGGGCAGGGCGTCCACTCTATCGGTGGACGCGGCGTACCAGGTACTTTCGCGCGCGAAAGTCAAAAGCCGCCCGGGCGGGCAAGGCGTCCACTCTATCGGTAAACGCGGCGTACCAGGTACTTTCGCGCGCGAAAGTGGCTGCGGCGCAGACGCCTTGGCCAGCAACGTCGGAAACGATTCACTGAGTCTACCCAGAGTTGACCAGCTCGATGTACCAGGATTGAGCAACGCATCGACGCGTGAGACCATCCGTTTCAAAGCCGGTGAGGGTCATCCTCCCGTTGCCAATCCAGACCACCACCGCATCCCGAAGCAGGGGCAGCACGTCGGCGCCGTCGTGTTCAGCGCAGAGGCGGGCGCTGCGCACGCTGCGCCGCAGCTCTCGATCATGTTCTTCGGTGAGCGTCAGCATGCCCTGGTGCGAGGGCTGGGACGTGACGGCTCGATGCCGCGGCAATGGCCGACCGCCATCCTCATAAAGCTGCGCGACCCTAACTAACATTCCCGGACATCAATACCTGTATAAAAACACAGTATAGCTTGAGGTGCGTCAAAGGCAAAGCATCGTGCGGCGGTTGCACAAAAATCATAAAGGTTTATTATTTATCTTAGTAGTCCACCACTTAGTTTCGATCGCACCAGGAGAGAGAACATGCCCTTACACGGCCGCTATACAAACGGCACCGCCAACGTCCAGCGCGTGACGGTGACGTTCCGGCGCAAGGATCTGCTCTGGAAGACGGCCGCCACGTTGACGGCACCAGGCGGCACACCATGCGTCGAGGGCTTGCCGATCCGCCGCGGCGGCGATGCGGTAGGACCGACGATCCTGGACATGATGGTCCGGGAGATCGTCCCGCTGACCGACGAGCTGCGCGACGAATTGGGCCTGCCGGCCGACGCCGAGGAAATACCATGCTGGACGCGCCGGCCGATCGACACCTTATGGCTCAGCCAGGCCGAACGGCCGTCAAAAAAACAGGCCGGCGAACGCGTGCTGTTGCTGGACCATCCGTTCCAGCGGGGCCTGGCTTCTGGCGGCCGCGTGGGACAGGAAGACGACGAATTCGTGGAGGTCGAGAAGACCAGTACCGTCAGCATCAGCGAAATGGCCTTGAAGCTGGCGGTCGGGATGGCCGGCAACGTCGGCGACGCCTACACGCGGATCGGCGCTCTGGCCGCGCAGCGCTGGTCGGCCGACCTGGCGCGGGCTCGCAAGCTGTGGGCCAGGATCCAGGAAGCCGGCGAGTTGTACGAGGATGGAACCGTTGTCGAGTTGCGCCCGCTCTCTAGCGTGTCGCAGGAGATCGAGCTGATGATATTGCGCCAGGCGTGCACCTGGTTGGGCGTCGATCCTGACCAGGACTGCAGCCGGCCGCGGGGCCGGCCGCGCGACAGCGGCGTGGAATCGGGCAAGGTGATCCGGATAAGAGTGAGCGCGGACGGCCTGCTCTCCGGCGAACTGCTGGTCGATTTCAATGGCCTCAACGCTGGGACGCAGCTCAACGATCTGCTGGCCCGCGAATCGGTGCTGGTGGAGCTGCTGGGCGCCCTGCGCGTGGACCAGTACGAATTCGATGTCGATCTGTTGGAGGCGTTCCTGGATGCCTCCGCGCCCGACTGGCGCGAAAGGGCGGCCGCCCGTGCTGACGATCCTGGACAGGTCAGCGGTCGCTACGATCCCTATGAAGTGCTGGGTGTCTCGTCAGATGCCACCCTCGATGATGTAACTCGCGCCTACAAGCGCGCCATGCAGCGCGTCCATCCGGACGTATCCAGTTTAGGGCCGTGGTTCGCCCAGGTGGTGTCGGCGGCCTACCGATCGATTCGACAAGAGCGAGGTGAACAAGCATGAGCAAGGAAAAAAAATCGAACCTTCCCGCGCTGCCGGGCCAGGCGAAAAAATCGGCCGCGCTGGCGCGCATCCGCGGCGCCACGCCGGCAAAGGTCGCCGGCATGCCGCGCACCCGCAGCGCCGCCGATCTGACGGTCGCCGCGCTTACGCCGTCGCGCCGGCCTCGCCTGGTCTTCGCCTTCGACGCGACAGCCAGCAGGGAGCCGGCCTGGCAAGTGGCCAAGCAGGTAACGGACAGTCTCTTTACAGTCGTGCCGGGCGAGCTGGACATTGCGCTGGCCGTGCACGGCGGGGGCCACGTGCACACCTTTACCGCGTTCTCGTCCGACCATCACGCTTTCCGGGACCAAGCGGCGTCTGTGAACTGCCAGGCGGGTAATACGGCGCTGGTGCCGCTCATGGAGCGTGTCCTGTCCGAGCCGGCCGTAAAGACGCTACTGTACATCGGAGACTGCTTCGAAGAGAGCCCGGCAGCCGCGTACGAGCTGGCCGACAGCTTCAAGGCCCGCGGCATCAAGGCGTTCATTCTGCACGACACGTCTACAGGGGGAGCGAGCGCCCGCGTGGTGTTTGAAGAGATCGCACGCCGGACCGGAGGCGTGTGCGTGGACTTCCAGAGCGCGCGTGGCGCTGGGCAGGATCTGCGCGAGGTGCTGGCCGCGGTCGCCGTGCTGGCCTACGGCGGCGTCAAGCTGCTGGAGCAGCGCAAGGCCGAGCTACCAGGCGCGCAACGTCTGCTGCCGTTTATTAAGGATTAAATTGCAGCATGGTCGCAGCGGGCCGCTGCAGTTCCGGCAGCGGTCTTTTTACAGCTAAAGCGTGTGTTCCGGCTTCGCGTTGACTTTGGTCGATCGCCTATCTAAACTGCTATCCGTTCTCCACGGAAACAACCGATGAAAATTTCAGGACTATCGTCCCTCTACAAAGCGATGCTGCAGGGCGGAGAACGCCGCTGCAAGCTTCAATATGTCCACGGTCGGGTTGTGTTTAACGTGATCTTTCTTATTGATGAGAAACCGTTTAGCTTGATGTTTGGCGCCAAGGGCCACAACGTAGCGTTCGAATTCAGCGTAGGCACCGGTTTTAATGTTGACCCAGTCATTCCAAAGGAACAGTATCGCGCTTTGTGCCAAGCCCTCGGCTTGACCTACGACCGTGCGAATCCGTTCAGCATCAAATCATTTTTGGAAGCCTTCTCGAATCAAATTCCTGGTCTGGTAGGCTCGCGCCAAATGGTACGACCACATGAAATATCCGTCCACCGCTCGGATTTTGAGGAGAGCGAGAAAATATATTTTTCGGGTTGGCGCGACAATACGGTGCGCGGGGAGAATGTTACGTTGCGCAACTTACATAAGACTCGTCGTCTACTCGGAGAGGCAACGTACGAGAGCTGCAAAAAGCGAAATATCAGCACATGCTGGACTACGAATCCGGGCAACGAAATCGAGGTGGATACCACTGATCCGTTAAGTTAGGTGTACGACGGCTCTTACGTACCTAACAGTTTAGCTGCTAAAAAAGCCAGTCCATAGCTGGCTTCTCGCTTGACAGCGTGGCCCCCGAATGAGTGCGACGGAATTAATTAAGCTTCCTGGGCGCAATCTGCGCGACACGAGCAGGAGTTAAGTCATATTTCAAAGCAACGTCCTTCGAAGGGACGCAACGTCAGTTCGATTGTGTTTGCTGCGCGGTTGCGGCCTCTTAGCTTGGTAAGCACGTACACCGTGGGGTCGAACAATGGCACCCCAACCCTTGTGTCGAGGAGAACAGGAAACCGCTCCCCTGAAGAAAACTTTACGACCTTGACAACGTAAGGGTTGAGCATTGTTTACACTTTCCATAGGTGAACGCTATAGGAAGTATAGTTGAATTTTGGAAATACTGTAAATAATAAAAAAGCCCGTTTTTCTCTCGAAGAACGGGCTTTAATCAACAAAATTACTACTTTATCCGAACTAGAACGGTATGTCATCGTCCATGTCCGAAAAGCCCTGCGTGGCTGCCGGCGCCGGCCGCTGGGCCGCTGCCGGCGCCCTGGCTGGCCGCGCTGCGCTGGCGGGATTGTCGGCCGCCGCGCCATCATCACCCCCCTGGCGTCCACCCAGCATCTGCATGTTCTCGGCGATGATCTCGGTTGCGTACTTCTCAACGCCATCCTTGTCGGTGTACTTGCGGGTCTGCAGGCGGCCCTCGACGTAAACCGAAGCACCCTTTTTCAGGTACTGGCTGACGATTTCGGCCAGGCGGCCGAAGAACGAAATACGGTGCCATTCGGTCAGCTCCTTCTGCTCCCCTGTGTTTCGGTCCTTCGATTTGTACGAGGTGGCCACCGCTATGTGCGCGATCGCGTCGCCGCTGGGCATGTAGCGTACTTCCGGGTCGCGGCCGAGGTTGCCGACGATGATTACCTTGTTGACGGATGCCATGATGTTCTCCAAGTGGGTGAACCTGGCGGCGCTGGGTAACGTCGCCAGGCGAGGAAGTTACGCAACCTTCGCGACCTTGCGTTGGCGCTTCGGCTTGTCCTGTTCCAGCGACTGCACTTTCGTCTGCTCCTGTTCCTGCTGCTTTGCCTGCTCCTGCTCCTGGTCGACCTGCACGCCCTGATGCTTCCCGATCGCCGCGTCCACCAGCGATCGCACCTGGCGATCGAGGCCGGCCTGACCCAGCGCGCTCCGGTTGGCCAGGTCGTTGAAGTCCGTGTACTGCTTCATCTTCTCGAGAGCGGCTACTTGCTCGGTGCTGAGTGTGTTACCGCTGTTCTGATGCTCGTGGTAAGCCTCCGGCGTGACCGGATCCAGCCCGGCCGGATAGCTGGCCTCGCCGGGCGCGAAAATGGGCAGCAGCGCCTTGCCGCCGACGAGTGCGGCCGCTTCCTCGGCTTTGGTGCGGCCTGGATTGACGCCCAGCGTGGATTCCAGGTGCCGGTCGTCGTCGCCGGCAATCACGACCGGCTTGTCCGGGAATTTTTGATGCAAGGCCTGCGCCACCTGGGCGAGGTTGCCGGAGTCGAAAGCCGAAACCGTGGCGAAGCCCAGCGACTGTTTCAGGCTCGTCGCAGTGGCGTAGCCCTCGCCGATGACGAGGGCGGGCGCCTTCGCCAGCTCGTCCAGGCCACCGCCGACGATATGGAAGCAACCTTCCTTGCGGCTGTCCTTGGCGAAGCGCTTAGTGCCGTTCGCCTGGATGTACTGCATGGTCCACAGCTTGCCATCGCTGTCGATCGCCGGGATGTAGGTCTTCTTGCCCCCCGTGTCGGTAAAGGCGCCGGCCTGTGCCTCGATGCCCTTGGCCAGCATGTAGGGCGTGGCCTGCTCGGCCGGCTGCAGCTTGCGCAACTGCGTTGCGACGCGTTTTGCGGCCTGGTCCTGCAGCTTGCTCTGGTCGGCCTCGCGCTGCTGCAGCTTCTGCGCCGCCTCGGCCGCCAACTGTGCCTTCTGCTCCGGATCGAGCGTGTAGCCCTTTGCCTTCCAGGTCAGCTCGGCGCCGGTCTTGTTGTTCCTCATGTAGCCGGCCGGGTGGCCGTCCAGGTGCCCGACATAGAAGCCGGAGCCGGAATTCTTGCTGAATTTCTCGCCCTCGACCGTAATTCGGTGCTTCTTGCCGTCCATGACCGGGTGATCGCCGCTGAGGACGCAGCCGACCGATTTCAGCGCTTCGGCGAACTCTTCCCGTGGCTTCATTGCCGGGGTCTGCTCGACCGGCACATTCTCCGGCTTCCACTTTTCCAACTTTGCCATGTCGGCGTCCGAGCCGGCGTACCAGGACTTCGCCGCCTTGTCCCACTTCGCGCCGGCCGCCGATGCCGCGACGCGGTCTGTGTACGGCACGGCGAGGTAAAAACGGCCTTCTGCGCCGCTGCTCAGCGCGGCCTTGTCTTCGGTCGCGGCCGGCGCCTGCACGTCGCTGGCGGCCGTTTTCGTGGCTCCCTGAGCCCATTTGGCGAAAGGGGCAGCGTCCACGCCGGCCGGGATGTACCAGGACTGTTGTTGGCGGTCCCACTTGGCGCCCAGCTCCTTCGCCTGGTTCTTTTCCTTAAACGGGACGTCGATCAGCGTTTTGCCGGCGCCGTCGCCAGCGGCGGCGGCCGCTGCCGGCGTCGCGGCGGCCGCCGCGCGCGCCTGGTCCTTGTATTCGGCCTTTTGCTGCAGCTCGCCGGCCGTGGCGGCCAGCTCGGCATCCTTGCGCGCTTCTTTAGCGGCTGAAATGTCCTCGTCAGTGCTGTTGGGATCCCGGCGCACTCGCATTTCATGGACGCGGGCCAGTTTGGCCGTCTTCGCCTGTTCGCTGATGGTCGAGTGAGCATCCACCAGTGCCAGGCGCTCGGCCAGCCGATCGGCATCCTGCTCGGTCGGCCGTTGGGTCAGCCATTCCTGGGTGCCGTCGCGCCGCTGCGCATAGACACCCCAAAATGCCGGCTCCATACCTTTTTCCAGGGCCGACTTCGGCACAAGCTTGCCGTCCACTTCTTCGGCCACCACGCCTTGCACCACGACGCCGCCGTTCCAGTCCTGCGGCAGCGTGAAATCGAACGCCGCTGCCGCTTCGCGGCCGAAGTTCTCGATGTCGCCTGCCCGCACGTGGCCGAAGGCCTGGCCTGTCACCAGCTCAAGCCGGGCCGCGGCCACGTGGGCGTCGGCCTGGCGCTCCGACACCAGTTGGCCGGCATCGTACAGCGCCTGCTCGAACGCCTGGGTGTCTTGCGGCAGTGGGTGCCGCTGCCAGAACGCGTTTTCCCCGCTCACGGGCTCCATCGCGGCCAGCACGTCCTGCACGCGGTTGAGCTGCGCCAGGCTCGCGTGATCCAGGGCGCGCGGCAGCGTGCCCTTGTCCATGCGCGCGAGGGTCCAGGCCTCGGCGCGACTGGTCCGCACGGCCTCCTGATCGCCATCCTGGGTGCTGGTGGTTTTGGGCGACGCCATCGCCGCCTGTAGATCCGTGGCAGCTTTGTGAAGAGCGCGCTCGTAGAGGGCTTGCACGTTCTTGTTGTCGAACAGGAGCTGGCCGGCGTTGCCTGCCTGGTCGTCAAGCTGCAGCACGACCTTGTTGCCCTGGACGACACGCGGGACAACCTGATCGGAAACGATGAACGTTTCGTTCATGACTACAAAAGCGTCGATCGCCGCTTCAAGTGAACTGTGCGCTATGTCGCGGTCGCCGCCGATGTCGGCGTCATAGACACGCAGGGCAAAACCGGGGAAATCCTGGACGTTCGAAAACTGCGCCGCTGAGTTCATCGCTTCCTCCGAATCGAGCTGTAGCTGTAGCTGCTCCATGAGGCGTTCGGCCGTGATGGCGAACTCCTGCGCAAGTCCCTTGCGCTCAAGGTACGCATTGTCCGCGCCGGCACGGCCCGGTTCCACACCGAACACGGCAGAAAGCCGGTCCTCGGCCTTCTCGAAAAAGCGCGCCGGCTCGCTGCCGGTGACGTTGCCGATCGTGGTCAACCCGCGGCTGCGCAGCGCATCGTCCAGATCCTTGCCCTGGTACGCTTCGAAGTGGCTGAACGACACATCCGGATTGTTGAGGACGGCGCCGATGTCCACCGCCAGCGCTTCGACCCGTTGCGCCTCGGCCTGCGCGTCCTTGAAGGTGGTCGCAGCCAGCACGGTGAACGAACGTTCGCCGGCTTCCTGGCCGATGTACCAGTAGGCGCCCTCGTTCTTGATGACGCCTTGCCAGTCCTGCGGCATCGGGTCGGCCGTCGTCCAGTCGCGCAGCCGTCCATGCGTGTCGATGAACGCCTGCGGGTGCTCGATCGCGGCCGCCTGCGTGCTGGCCTGCTCCTGAACCTGTTTCTGTTCCAGGCCCAGCACGTAATCCTGGATCTTCTCGGCGTCGGCGGCCGCGCGGAAAATCTCAAGCGGATCGTCCTGCAGCGCCTTGATCCACGAACCGACATAGGCGGCATGCTGCTCCGGATCGTGGCCGATGCCCAACTCGTCGCCGAGGATCATGCTGGCGATCTCGGCGCGCAACTCTTCCTTGGCATAGCCCTCGCTGCCGAACGGGTGGACCAGATCGCGGTCCAGCCGCGTGGGATGGCCGGTCCAGTGGCCAAGCTCGTGCAGCGCGGTCGCGTAGTAGGCGTCGGCGGTCGGGAACTGTGCCTTGTCCGGAAGATGGATGTTGTCGGTGGCCGTGCGGTAAAAGGCGCGGTCGTGTTCCCCGTGCCGGATCGTGGCGCCGGACGCCTGCAGGATTTGTTCGGCGCGCTCGGATGCGTTCCAGCCCTGCTCCTTGCGCTGCGCCAGCGGCGGCAGGCCGTCGATCTGTTCGGCATTGAACACCGTGGCGAAGAACACCCGCGGACGTTCGAGCTTGACTGTTTCCTTGACCGGATCGCCCCGGTTGTCGAGAACCGGCTTGCCGTCCACCAGTTTGGTCTGCTCGTCGGTGAACTTCCAGTACTGGATCGGCGTACCCTTTTCGCCCTTGCGCACCTGGGCGTCTACCGCGCCCGCCTGCTTGTACGTCATCCAGCGCTGATCCGTGCGGCCTTCGCTCATGAGCTGCAGGGCGTTGATCCCGCGGTAGCGCTTGCCCGTGGTCGGGTTAATCGGCATGAACGCGCCGGCTTCGCCTGGCTGCCACGGCTTCTGCCACGGCGCCGTGCCCTCGCGCAGTTGTTCGATCAGCTTTTCCGCAACGGATTCGTGAAACGGTTTTTTTTCGGTTTCCATGTGATCACCTTTTCGAAATGCATCGTACTCGACCACGGGATCTTCTTGCGGCGCAATCGCCTGATCGCGCATAGCTTGCGCCACCGTGCACACGATGTGACGCAGATCCCATAGGCCCATCGGCCTGACGCGTTCTACACAGACCTCCCTGTATGCCTTCCCTGCCTGAACAAGATCGAACTTCCTTTCCGGGAGGTAGCCTTCGCACGCGAATGCGAAGATTTCCTCGGCCCGGTATTGCTCCGTTTGATCGTCGTAAAGCCTGTCCGCCATTTCCCACAGATCGCAAAGGCCTGGCTGGTCCCTTGCCTCGACAATCGCTGCCAGGAGAGCTGCTTTGGCATCGGCGTCGAACGCCATGAATCCGAAGTGACCAAGGATCTCGTGCCTGAGAACCTGCTGGAATTGCGTTGTGTCACTGAAGTGCGACGCAACGAAATCAGCCTGCATCCACTCAGGTGTGAACATCCCGAGGATGGCGCCGGCATCCTTCTCGTTGAACTCGATGTCATCCAGTTCCTCCTGGGTGTCCTTCACGTTGAAACGTATTTGCGTCGTCACGGGAAAGATCGAGCAGAAATCAAGGATTAATTCCTCGCACTGCTCGACAGACAGGGCCACGGCTTACTCCTTCGGGGAGTTGGGCGCCGGGGACGGCACGGCGTCGTGGGTGCTGGCGAGCGCGTCGGCCTCGCTCAGCGCGTCCTCCTGGTACGCGCCGGCCGCTTCCGCTTCGGCCGGGTCGAACTCGGCCTGAAAGCCGGGTGTCATCGCGTCCGCGAGCTTGCCGCGGGCGCTCTCGATCGCGGCGGCCGCCGGGTCATTGACGACGACGAAATCCCGCTCGGCATCGGTGCCGGTCCACTCGCGCAGGGCGTCGGCGGAACTGGCGACATCGGCGGGGATAATCTTGCTTTGGCTGGTCATGATTGCGCTCCTGGTCGTGGTTAAGCTGCGGTCTTGGCCTTGCTGAAATCAGGTCGGCCCTTGCTGTCGGGGTAAGTCTGTTTGCACTCCGGGTAGCCGCTGCAGCTCCACCAGAAAGCGCCCTTCTTTTTCGGGCTTGGCCGGCGAGCCAGGCCGCGATCGCAGATGCCGCACTTGTGCTGCGTCGAAACCTCCACCGCCGCCTTCGGGACCGGCTTGCCGGCCTTGTCCTCGCACGCGTACTTGCAGCCATCGGCGTACCCGCTGCAGCCCCAAAAGAAGTCCTGCGTGCCCTTCTTCCGCAGCCGCAGCAGCGGCTTGGCGCAGGTCGGGCACGGCTGCAGGTCCACCTGAATGACAAGTCCCTGTTCCTTGACCCTTGCCACCTCGCCGGCCACATAACCCATCAGCTCGGTCACGAACGACAGGGTGTCGCGCTCGCCGGCCTGAATCGCCTTTTGCTGCTCGTGCCACAAGGCGGTCATGTCCGGGAACTTCGCCTGGTCGGGCAAGGCGTCGTAGAACTCTTCGGCCGTCTTGGTCGGAACGATGCTCTTGCCCTGCTCGACCAGGTACGAGCGGTCGAACAGGGTAGCGATGATACTGTCCCGCGTTGCCGGCGTGCCGATCCCGCCATGTTCGCCTTCCTTGCCCTTGTCCTTGTCGAGCAACAGCTTGCGCAAGCGCTCGTCACGGATGTACTTGGCGACACGGGTCAGGTCGCTTAGCAGGGTCGCCATCGTGTACAGCGGCTGCGGCTTGGTTTCCTGCTTCTCGGCGACGGCATCGGTGCACAGGCCGGCCTGGTCTTGCCGCAGGCTGCGCACGTCGATCGCCACGGCGCCTTCGTCGCCGTCCAGATCGTCGTTGCCGGCATCGTTCTTGTACAGCACGCGCCAGCCTGGCTGCGTCGTGATGTTGGCGCGCACCGTGAAACGATGGCCGCCCGCTTCCACCACGACATCGGTCTGGTCGTACAGATGCTTGGGCCAGAACTGCGCGATGTAGGCACGCGCGATCAGCAGGTAGATCCTCTGTTCGCCGTCGCTGAGGTTCGCCAGGTCGGCCATGGTCTCGGTCGGGATGATGCCGTGGTGCGCCGAGACCTTGGCCGAATTGAACGCCCGGCTCTTGACGGCAGGATCGCCGCGCTGCGCCGCGGCGGCCAGGACCGGCGCGGTCTTTCCGATCGCCGCCAGGACGGCCGGCGCTTCCGGCTGCAGCTCGTCGTTCAGGTACTCGCAGTCGCTGCGGTTGTAGGTAATGAGCTTGTGCTTTTCGCGCAGCGTCTGGGTGATGTCCTTGGTCTGGTCAGGCTTGAACCCGTACTTGCGCGCGGCGTCCGTCTGCAGCTTCAACAGGTTGTAGGGCAAGGGCGGATGCTGTTCTTTCGCCTTGGTGCCGGCGCTGACGATGCGCGCCGGCTTGCCGCTGGCGGCTTCGGCCACCCCCTTGGCGTGCCGTTCGTCCACCAGCCGGCCCTTTTCGTCCACCGGGTCATTCTCCGCAACCTGATACCGCCCCGGAAACGTGACGCCCTGTACGTCGAACTGGCCCGTGACGTTATAGTAGTAGGCCTTGGTGTGGGCATTGAATGCGCGGGTTCTGCGCACCACGAGTCCGAGGATCGGGGTTTGGACACGGCCAACGCTCATGAGGCCCTGGTAGCCCTTCGACCGCGCCGCCAACGTGTACGCCCGCGTCAGGTTATAGCCGTAGAGCTGGTCGCCGACGCTGCGCGCGTCGGCCGCCGCCGACAAGCCGGCGAAATCGGCATTCGGGCGCATCGCGGCCAGCGCCTTTTTGACGGCAGCGGTCGTGTTGTTGTTGATCAGGACCCGCTGCACCGGCAGGCTGCATCTGGCGTATTCCAGGATCTCGTCAACCAGCAGTTGGCCTTCCTCGTCCGGGTCGCCCGCATTGACCACGCTGGCGGCCTTTTTCAGCAGCCCGAGGATGACCTTGAGCTGCTTCTGGCTTCCGTCGTCGCCGCCCGGCTTCTTGCGCCACGGGATGTGCGAGATCGGCAGATCGTCCATGCACCACGTTTTGTAGCGCACATCGTAGTCCTCCGGGTCCAGCAACTGCAGCATGTGACCATAGCACCATGCCACGTAATCGCCGCCGCAATCGTAGTAGCCGTCCTTCCGGCTACCCCCGCCCAAGCCTTCGACTATCGCTTTCGCCAGGTCGGGCTTCTCCGCTATGAACAGTCGCATGTCAGCCTCCTACCAGGTGAGGACCGGAACGATGACGGTCTTGATTTGGGAACGGCCCACCGGGCCGAAGTAGCGGCCGTCGAATGACGTGCCGCTTACGTCCGACATCAGCAGGACTTCGGAATTGCCCACGATGAAACGCGCGGACTGGAAGCGTGGCAGCGCGCGGCCGGCGCCATCCTGGCGCAGCGGGGTGCTGAACGGCAGAAGTTCGCCGTTCACACGCACGCCGTCGTCGCTGATCGTCACGCTGTCTTCTTTAGCCGCTAAAATTCGCTTCATCATGTAGCCATAGTCGCCGGGGCAAAATCCGGCCGACAGATAGCCCCGCTTCTTTGCTTCGGCGATCACGCCTACTTGCGGCGGGCAGAACAGGACGTATTCGCCCTTCTCCACCGGCCTGTTGCTGGTCCAGTACAAGCCGAGCGGGATGCTCTTGCTGGTGTTGACGCGGGCGCCTACGGCATAGCACAGCAGGCCGAGGGTGATCACACCGACGCCGGCCAGACTGGTCCCGACCGCAATTTTCCTGAGAATCGGTTTCATATCGTTATACCTTCCTCTGGCTGGCGGTTCTTTACGGAACGCAACGCATCGCTTTTCAGCGGGGCGGGAACGGCGGCGCGCGCGGTGAAGGTCGGATCCTGGAAATACAGCGGCTGGCGGCCATAAATGGCCGGGTAGCCGGCCACGTACGCCACCATGTCGCCCGCCTCAACGATCAATTCGCCATCCTTCTTCGGCCCTGGCATGCGCAGGCATTCGTCCGGGGTCAGCAAGGGGCGCTGAACTTCCTGGATCGTTCGCGACACCTGGCCGAGCAAGGCGCTGGTGCGCCGGCCGCTGGTCGTGATCTGCTCTTTCGCGACGGTGGTTGTTCCGGTCAGCTTTGACAAGTGCTCCGCTGTTTCAACCCGGTTCGGCGGGTAGGCATTCTGGACATGGCAGTTCGACGTGATCGTTTCGTCCGGACCGTAGCCCGTTTCCCTGCTCTTGAGCTGGTTGATGTCCTGGCAGATCAGATAGAACTTGATGCCGTAGCCGGCCACGAACGCCAAGCTCTCCTGCAGGATTTCCAGCTTCCCTAAACTCGGGAATTCATCGATCATCCCCAGCAGCCGGTGCTTGTAGTTCTTCTTCGTGCGTACGTAGGTCGTGGCGGCCTGGCTGATGCCGATCCCCGCCAGCAGGCGCCGCCACCAGGGCATGCCGGCGACGATCCGCTCGAACTCCATCTTGTCGGCGAGCAGCCGCACCACCTGGTTCATGATCACGCGCACCAGCGGGCGCAACCTGGCCTTGTCGTTCGGCTGGGTGACGATGTAGAGGCTGACCGGGCTGTCGTCGTTCATCAATTCCTTGATGCGGAAGCTCGATCGGCTGACGCTGCGCGCCACTACCGGGTCGCGGTACAGCGCGAGATACGATTTGGCCGTGGACAGGACCGACCCCGCCTCTTCCTCGGGGCGGTCCATCATGTCCCGCGCGGCCGATCCTACGGCCGGGTGGTTCTGGCCGTTGACGTGACCGTACGTGACCATTTCCATCCACAGCTCCGCGACGCTGCGGTTCGGATCGGCCAGCAGAAAATCGACGTACGGCAGGGTTGCCGGCGTGCCGTCGTTTTTTGCCTTGTACAAGGCATGCAGGATCATGCCGACCAGGAGCGCCTGACTGGTCTTCTGCCAGTGCGTTTCGAGACCCTTGCCATCCGGATCGACCAGCAGGGTCGCCAGGTTCTGTACGTCACCGACCTCATGCCCGGTGCCAAGCCGGATTTCTTCCATCGGATTGATGAAGACATCGCAGTTGGGGTCGGCCGGCTCGAAGCGCAGCACCTTGTTTTTCGCATACTTCTGACGCCAGCCGGCCGTCATCGCCCACAGCTCCCCTTTCAGGTCAGTGACGAGCGCACTGGCAGGCCACGACAGCAGCGTCATCGCAATCGGACCCACGCCTTTTCCCGACCTGGTTGGCGCGTACATCAGGCAATGTTCCGCCCCGTCATGGCGCAGGTAATGGAGCTTGCCGCCTTTGTCGATCCAGGCGCCGACGTACACGCCGCGGCTGGTCGCCGGCTGGGCGCCGCGCAGGATCTCGTGCCATTTGCGCGAGTGCGGCAACAGGCCTGCATCCTGGATGTCACGCCTGTTCGCCCAGCGCGCCGAACCGTGAAGGTACTCGTTCGCCTTGGAGGTGTTCGCCATGACCATCTTGGCGACGACAAGCCCGATCAGCCCGACGCCGGCCAGGGTGACGCCGACGCTGCCGGCGCGCATGATCGCGTCCGGGTAGTGGGCGTACCACTTCGACGCCCACTGCAGGATCGCCCACGGCGGGTAGATATGATCCACGTTCGGGCCGAGCGCCGCCTGATAACGCATGTCGTGGGCGAAGAACTGCGTTGCCGCCTGCAGCCCGCCGCCTAAAGTGAGGGTTGCCAGTGCCGGTATGAGCTTGCCTGGACCCTTTTGCTTGGTCCGCACCTGGGGACCTACCGCATTGTTGAACCTGTCGTTCATCTGCTCCGTCCTTTCTTTTTGATGGTGCCTTGGGCGGTCACGCCGATCTGCGTTCCCAGCGGGATCCGCTTGAGGCGACGTGCCGTGGCTTCGTCAACTGGCAGTACCTGGACTTCTTCACCTTGCTTGAGCAGGGCCAGCGCCTGCCCATCAATCTGGCGCAGACCGGCATACAACGCCGACCGCTCCTTGTCTGCAGTATATCGCACGTGCTTCGGTATATCGAATTGTAGCGCGCGTTTTTGCTCTCGCTCAGCTACATATTTATCGGCCGCCCTCGTCTGTTCGGTTCCGGTCGGCGCAGGCGTTGTTTGCGGCGCGGCCGGCGCGCTGGCCGCGGGCGTCGCCGCGATCGGCGCGGAGGCCTGTGGCGCACGGGCGGG